>Ga0307515_10015827_pt1 | contig 13864 bp, 16 predicted proteins | sample 17_EM_MG_FD_194513 | JGI IMG/M metagenome (GOLD analysis project Ga0307515, IMG submission 194513) | Populus trichocarpa ectomycorrhiza microbial communities from riparian zone in the Pacific Northwest, United States - 17_EM | ecosystem: Host-associated > Plants > Roots > Unclassified | place... | reverse complement strand
ATGCTTTAACAAATCTGTCACAACTAGCTGAAAATGATCTTAATTATTTTGTCAACATTTACCTATGATTCCTTAAAGTCTGGATATGGCACTGAAAAGATTTTTAACTATAAGAATGTCAAATGGATAATAGTGATTTCAAGGATGTTTAATGAGGTTGCTGAATTTATCTGCTGTCTGATTGAGTTTTTTCTCTCATAATAATTTGTTCCATATCATTGCAGATATCAGAAGTGATAAATAGTATGAAAGACTTGATTGATTATAGCCGAGAAACAGGAACTGGACCAATGGGTATGTTTGACGAGTTCTTACTTGGGCTATTATTTTATTATTTTTACTTTTATGTTGGTGATTTTTTGAAGGTGTCCTCGTGAATGTTTCCTGCAAAAATTCATGCCCATGGTGCTATTACTATGATAATCATACTTATCACCATCATACCATACTTGTCCTATGTTGTCATGTTGGGCACTGAATTATTTATTTACTTATTTTGTTTCAAAGAGTTTGGCCAAGTTTCCTCGGAGGACAGGTTCTTCATCTGGGTTCCATAGTCAAGCTCCACAGCCTGAGGGGCAGCAGCAACAGCAGCACCATGATTGTATTTTTTGTTGTTTTTTTTTATTGTATTTCAACTTATTTGTATTCATGCAAGTTTAACTAAATTTTTATAATATGAATATTATTTTTATTCCATTTTTTATTAGTGATACAATTATTTTTAATATTAATTTATGTTGGTTATATATATTCCACAATTTTTAAAATATCCATAAATAATTAATTAAATAAATTAAAAGTCATTTTGATAAATAAATAAAAAATTAATTTAATAAAAATAATATAGTCAGCAACGGATTATCCGTTGCTGATTGTAAATAATTCATCAATCAGCAACGGATAATCCGTTGCTGATTCACAAAACTAGCAACGGATTTTCCGTTGCTGATTCACAAAACCAGCAACGGATAAATCTGTTGCTAAAAAATCAGCAACGACAAATTTGCATCTGATATTTGCCGTTGCTGATTCCGTTGCTAAATTGTTTTAGCAATGGATTTTAATGTTATTTGCAACAGAATAGTTAGTTGCTAATTACTACGTTTTTTAGTAGTGTATGATGATGGTTCAATTACTATAACTTCTATAACTAATGCTTGTGGTTTTGAAAATCCAGAACTTGTTGAGTGGCAACAAATGAATCACAACAAATGAATCAACTTGTACTGAGTCTTTTACTTTCTTCCTTAACTGAGGAAGCCATATCTATTGTTGTTGGATTACCTTCCTCTCATGTAGTTTGGTCTATATTGGAGACCACTTTCAGTCATCATTTCAAATCTCATGAGCTACGTCGCAAAGATGACCTACAACACATGAAGAAAAACTCACGTAGTTTTGTATAATTTTCCCGAGAATTCAAATCTACTTACGATCAATTAGCTGCTATGGGCAGACCTATTGATGATCTTGACAAACTTCACTAGTATTTGCATGATCTTAGTTATGAAATCTTTGTTCGATCATTGGAGTCATGTTCTTGTATAAGCTTCCCTGCTGTTTTTATTGCATCTCGCAATACTTCTGGTCTCAATTCTGGTCGTGGAGGTGGCCATCATTTTCGCGGTGGTTGTGGCAAAGGTTTTCGTAACAATCATTATCACCCCATTCGATTCCAAATCTATTGTGTTGAAGGTCATTATACATCCTTATGCAGTGATCAATATTCTCGTCCTTTAGAATCAATACATTCAATGGAAGCATTCACGTCTTGCTCACTGAATGATAGTCAGATCTCTAATTGGTACACTAATGCTTGTGCAACATCTCATATGGCTCATGATGCCACTCATTTAGACAAGGTTGATACGTATACCGGTAAGGATTACGTTGTTGTTGGCAATGGTGCCTCACTTTCAATTTCTCATGCTGGTATTTTTTTCTCAATTTCGTCGTTTAAATTAATTACTAGATGTTTTAGTTATGCCTGGACTCACCAAAAATCTTATATCTATCAGTAAACTTAAATATGATTTTTCTTATTTTATTACCTTTATTAAATATTTTTTTTGTCATATGTAATCGAGTCACAATAAGGGTGGTGGCAACCAATCAATGTGAAAATGGGCTATATATGCTTGAAAATGGACATCATTCTTTAATATCTACTCATTCTCCATGCATTTTTTTTCAATGTTTGGCATGCTTGTTTATGTCATATATCTAATTCTATTATTTCTCTTTTGAATAAAAATCATTAGTTGTGAGTAACTTCATTGCTTCCAAATCCTATTGTTTGCTCTAGTTGCCAACTTGCTAAGAGTCATCGTTTTCCCTTTCAACCTAATGATAAACGTGCTTCATCTATTTTAGAACTTGTACGTTCATTGTGATTTATATGATTCATCCCCTATCTCTTCAACTCTTGGCTTTACATATTATATAATATTTGTTAATGATTATTTCAAATTTACATGGTTTTATCCATTGAAATTTAAATCAGTTTTTTTTTTCACTTTATTCAATTTAAAAAATTTGTAAAGAACAAATTTTCAATTAAAATCAAGACTCTTCAAAGTGATGGTGAAGCTGAATTTACAAGTCATAAATTTAAGGACCAATTAACTCAATCTAGAATTCATCATTATGTGTCTTGTCTATATACTCCATCTCAAAATAGGCGTGTAGAGCATAAACATCAATATATAAATGAAATTGGAATTGCTATGCTTTTTCATTCTTGTGTTCCCCTAAAATTTTGGGTTGATGCTTTCAACACTGCCACTTCTATAATTAATTGGTTGCCAACTTCTACTCTTCATGGCGTGTCTTAATTTGAAATGTTATATGCTAAGCCACCATCTTACTCTACTTTTCATCCATTTGGTTGTCTAGTTTTTCCATATCTACGTGATTATGCTCATCATAAGTTAACTCTTCGTAATTATCCATGTTTTTTTCTTGGCTACAATACATCTCATCATGGTTTTCGTTGCCTTGATCGTTCAATTAATCACATATTTATTTCTAAACATACTGTTTTTGATGAAAATAACTATCCCTTTTCAGCCACTAATTACTCTAGTCCACTATTTAATATCTCTATCCATGCCTTTCTTGAACCTTTTTCTAGCATAACCACAGCCTCTAAGGTCCATTTATCACAACAACATAATTCACTATCATTATCATGTCCTTTTTGTTTAGTTAATACGTCTCTAAGTTTTGTGTCCCACTTTGCTTTGCAGGATTCCATAATAGTGTTATATCTTTAGCACGTGAACATGTTTCTGCCTCCTCTTCACAACCTCCTAACATGGCTCCATCATTATTGGATCCTTCTCCTACTGGATTTAATATTCTCAACACCAATCCCATGCAAACTCATTTAAAGGATGACATTTTTAAACCCAAAAATCAGGTTTATGTACGCATTATTCCATATTTTGGTTTGATTCATTCTTTGTATAACATACATGAGCCTAAAGGTTTCAAATCAGCAGCTAAGAACCCAGGTTGGAAAGCTACGATGGATGATGAAATTCAGGCTCTTCGGCATAATAACATATGGAATCTAGTTCCTCAACCAACTCACAACAATGTGGTGGGTTATAAATAGGTTTATCGAGTCAAGTATTTATAAAATGACTTCATGGATCGTTTTAAAGTGTGAATTATTGCATATGGATACACTCAACTGCTAAGTCTAGATTTTACCGACACTTTCAGTCCTGTTGTTAAGGTCTTCATAATTTGGGTTGTGTTATCTTTAGCTATTTCAAATCATTGGCCTATACATCAACTTCATGTTAATAGTGCGTTCCTTATGGTTTTCTACGAGAAGAAATATATATGGAACAACCACCTAGTTATAATGATTCTCAACATCCCACACATGTGTGTAAACTCTGTAAAGCACTTTACAAGCTCATACAAACTCCTAAGGCTTGGTTTCATCATTTTAACACCTTTCTCATAGATTCTGGATTTTCATCTAGTCATGCTAATTCATCACTATTCATTTTCTCAAAGGATGATAATAATTCAATTCTTCTTGATGACTTTATTAGCAGATTAACAAAAGAATTTGCTACCAAGGACATGGGATCCCTAAGCTATTTTTTAGGTTTGGAAATTCATCAACATGCTAATGGTCTTTTTTTAAGTCAGGTTAAATATGCTCATGAATTTCTTCTTCACGTATAATTAATGGACTATAAACCATTAGGCAGTGTCATGGAAGTTGCTTAGCATTTCTTTAACACTAGTTCTGACTTTGATGATCTATCTCTCCATAGATCTTTTGTTAGGTCTCTTCAATACCTCACAATCACCAGACTCAACATTGCTCATGTTGTCACTACTATCAGTCAATTCATGCACAAGCCATCTACTGCTCACTTTTCAAGTTGTAAAACAAATTCTTCGCTGCATTAAAAGCACTATTTAGTTTGGTTTATCTCTGACACCGTTTTCTTCACCAGCTCTCCTTGTTTATTCAGATGTTGATTAGGTTTGTAAAAACAAAAATTTTCTACCAATTAAATTCCACCATGTGTTATTTTTATTTTATTTTTAACATGAAAGGATAAAATAAAATTGAAATAAATGACATGGAAAATAAATGAGCCTCCATATATTTCTTAGCTAATGAAAGATTGACACTTGGGATGAGATATTCAAGATATCTTATTATAAATGCAAGATCCCGTCAATAAAGATCAATTAATAAAATCATGTCATGTGGCATTGGAAAAGGACCTGGAACCCCTACAAACTTCTATAAATAGAGGGCCTCACCCTAAAAAAAGAAGAAGGAATTCTTGGAGATACAAATTTCCTTTAAGACAAGCTCTTCAAGTAAGGAAGCTTTCTCTTCAAGAAAGGAAGCTCTCTCAAAAGTTCTCAAGCCTCTTTCATTTACGCTTGAAGTCTACAAAGAATGAAGCTATGTTGGATCAAGCCTAAATACCTCATAAGAGTTCTTCAACAATACTTTAAAGACAAATTAATTAAAGGCACTCTTCAAAGGACCAACTCATCAAATCTTGCTTCGCAATACACGCTCAAATTCGTATTATTGCAAAGCACAAATCTTGACTTGATTTTTCAAATAAATCAAGTCATCATATATCAAATCCAAGGGAAGAATCAAAAGATTGTCTTATTCTTTTGAAAAAAATACTTTAAATAGAGATCGTACCTAATCATTTATTTAATAAAATCATATATTTATAAACGTGTGCTTGTTTAATTTCAGGTGCTCAAAATTGTGCCTATAAGGTTGGTTGCCCTAACACAAGAAGATCTATTTCTGGTTATGCAATTTATTTTAGAGATAATCTTGTGTCCTGGGGTTCTAAGAAACAACCAACAGTATCTCAATCAAGTTGTGAATCAAAATATCATGCTATGGATCTTGCTGCAGCCAATGTTAAATTGTTCATTAATCTTCTTCAAGATCTCAGAGTATTTCTATCCTTACCTCTTATCTTGCTTTGTAATAATAAAAGTTTAATTTTTCTTGTTTTCAATCATATCACACACAAACATTCTAAACACTTTGATTTAGATTACCACTTTGTCAAAGAATAGGTGGCTTAAGGAAAACTACAAGTTTGTTATGTTCCAACTCATCTTTAAATTGTAGACATGTTCACAAAAAGTTTTGGTCAATCCCCCTTCCTTTTTCATTGTTCCAAGCTACACGTTCAATACTCTCAAATTAAGGCAAAATCAACAAAGTCATTATTAGCTGCCATTTGGAACAACTAGATAGCTAGATTTAAATATGTATTTAATTCAAACGTGTTTTACTTAATTTATAAATCTACAACTTTAGTATTTATAAATATTACAACATCACAACAAAGGTTGCGAAGGTGATTTCAAAATCTCCTTACGTCTCCATATATACCAAATGACTTCTGTTACGTTATTAATTTTTCATCCTGCCTCTTTGTAACCTCGTAAAGTTTGATTGAATTCTATATGCATTGAAAAAATGGAATGATAATTGTACGAGGATAGAGTATGTTGTTGCAATATCAAAATTATAAACTAACATATGCTTGAATTATGAGAACTATTGTTTTGGCGGACAAATTCTATGAAAAGCTGGAAGCCTGTAACCAGTTTATAGTTGGCATATGATATGTTTACTCCCTATAAGTTTCTCTCTCAAGTTTTTTGTTTTTTGGTAGAATATCTCTCAAGTTAACAACATGACAAGCAGATTTTCTGTTCACTAGTTCCATTGGATAGAGTACACGATTGCATATTATATGAGCCGTACGTATCAATCTTGGTGTTGAGATTTATATATATATATATATATATAAACCAACGACGACTTTCAACTACCAAAACATCCATACAAGAGAGACTGAATCATAAATAGTGAAAATAAGGGAGCATAAAATATGTGTACCATTATCAATCCTTATCGCTTTGCATAATGACGTGCAAATCGCTCCCCCAAATGCTGGGCATAGTCACTTTCTGCTTCAAGAAAGCGCACCACCTTGATAGGAACCGTTCACAAAAGTACTTGAACGCGTTAGAAAGATTGGAAATACATGGAGAAACAGAATATATATATAATCGAAACATGTAATGTGTGGATAGAGAAAGGAGGTGCATGAACTGTATGTACAGCATGTTTTACTGTGAAGCAAAGCAACATCCTGGTAAAGATGTTTCCATGAAAACCCCAAACACTCAATAGTTCATAAACATTCCTGCTCAAACATTTTTCAGAGCAACTAAATTTGAAGAATCAAAGTCCAAATACCTCGCCCATCGATGGTCGCATTTCAGGGCTTCTTTGCACACACAAGTAAGCTGTTTTAGCCATGAGGTACAATTCATATGTATCATATGTATCTCCAATACGAGGGTCAATGAGTTCATGTAGTGCAAGGCGCTCAATCAGTGGTTTTGCCTAAATTCATCATACAAAGAATAGACACAAGTCAGACGAAAAAAAGTAAAAGGTGATATAGCATACATGTATTGGAATTGGATAGAAGTTGAAACAAAAAGGAAGAAAACTTTATCATTTCCAGAAGCAACAGAAACAAACCACTGACGTACCCACTGTCTAATGGATTGTTTTCCTTCCTCCCTTTTCTCATCAACTACTTTGCGTCCTGATATTAGTTGCAAGAGAACAACGCCAAATGCATAGACATCTGTTCTTACAGAAACTATACCATTCTCTGCGTACTCTGGAGCAAGGTATCTACAAGAACCAAAAGCTGGCTTGACATTGTTTAAATGGTATAATTAGGCATAAAATATGCCCATCAAGAGTAAAATGTGCAGTTCTGAAGATAGGAAAGAGTACAGAATATCTACCCAAGTGTGCCAAGCACCCTTGTCTGCTCAGGGTCATCGCCAGTTTTCCATCTTGCAAGGCCAAAATCTCCAAGCTGTGTAGACAAAATCATTTCATTAACTACCCCAAGCCAAACCTTTGACTCCATCTATAAACTGTATTTCAAATCAATAAAACAAACTCAAAGATCTCTATCATCAATGCATTTATCATACATCCCCCCCACCTCCTTCTGAGTTAATATCTTAAAAAAGAGCACATAAAATCTCATAATTTTGTAAAAAATAACATAGTACATACACAGATGACCTTCTCCAGCACAGTTATGTTCATGAAACTGAAAAAAAATCAGCTTTCCAATGACAGGACACACAAGTTTGTCCAATTTGAAATGGATTAAGGTTATGGAACATATATTACTAGTTAATTTAACCATTGACAGGATCACATGTCAATCCACATGCAAGACTGCAACCAATGGAACACTGAGAAAAGCTATAGTGCAGTGAAGTAACAGCCAGGAGTACAGGCAAAATTAGACATAAAATCTACCAATACCACTGTCAATGACAAACGGATAAGTTCCTTCTGTATTCACCCTAAATTAACATTTTACATGAAGTGTTTTTTCCTATTTCTCTTTTTACATGCATCCATATGCTCTATAAACAAGATATATGAAGACTCATATTTGGAGGAAAACGGCAAGAACTATAAACATAGATAATAGGATGTGGCATAGAATGTCACCATTGGAACAAAGTCATGTGTGAGAAGTATATTGCATGGTCGCATGTCTCGATGTATGATAGGACCGCCACGACACTCTTCATGCAGAAAACGCAACCCTTTAGCAGTTCCAATGGCAATAGCAAGTCTTTGGTGCCACTCAAGCATATTTTCAGTTTTATCTATAAAAACGATACAAGTAGTAAGTTTATGCTTAGATCAGTATTGTGAAGAAGAAAAGTCATTCGAAGAACTAATAAAGATTGAAATGAATGATTTTGGGCTTCTAGGATCAATAATGACTCACCAAATAAATGCCAATATAAGGACTTGTTGCAAATATACTCGTAAACCAAAATGTTAAGGTTCTCCTTGCAGCAAAAACCCAATAGCATTACAATGTTCTTGTGACGGGCAAAATTTAACACATATACCTCAGATTGAAATTCTGTAAATCCTTGCGTGCTTGCTTCTTTGCGTACCTTTGCTGCAATTTGCTGCCCATCTTGTAGTTTACCTTTATATACATGGCCATAACCTCCTTCTCCTAGCAAGTTATCCTTTGAAAAATCATCTGTGGCCAACTGAATCTCAGAAAAATTGAATCTCATGGAATCCTTGATATACAGTTCAGTCCTTGCCCCACAGCCAGAACAAAGAATCGGCGCTTCTGAGGCTTTATATCGTGAGACATTTTTCGGGTGCCTTTGGATAGTTGTATTAGAAGCAGATGGAGCTGAAAGGCATTATAACAAGAATCATTATATATTTTTCTGAAGAACTAACTATGAATTAAAGCACACTTGTGTCAATAGGCAGCCCTAACTACCAATACTTCCTTAGGAATGGGGAAAAGTAAACTATCTATCAAGCATCACAAATATTTTCCCCGTCTATACTTCTCACCTCTGCAGATGCATGAGCTATGACCGAGTGAACACAGACATCATACAAATTGTTGCTGCAATAGCTGCGTGGATATAAACTTTTTTGGAATAACATAAGTTAGTTCCACTCCAGTAACTAACATATTAAACTTAACACAGCCCCTTCAAATGAAACTGAATGATTTTTCTGTTTGTTGCAAGAAGTTTGGTTTGATCTGGTATTTCTAGTCTACCCAAATAATTGTGGTTCCATACATTTGTCTCATATTTTCAAACTAGTGATCATATTTTATTACTTATTCACCATTAGAATCAATATCCAAGCACCATTCTTGTTTGTTTCTAGTGAACAGGTTTGATTTTCAAGATGTTTCAGAAAGCACACTGCCTAGCTGTCCAGTACATTTGGGGAGGCAGAAACAATGAAGGATCTATTAAAAACAGATCACAGCCTTGGGCATGCTACACATATTAAACACAACACAAAACAAATACCTCTAAAGCATTCGCTCTCTCTATCAATTTTCTGAGATATCGGGGAGCTTCTTTGTTACTCCAGTGACATCATTGTGGCAATGATTTATGAGAGATATTTTAATTTCTATCACCTTTGTTTCAAATGAGATCAATGCAATCATAAATTAGTATAAGAATATATTAGAGATAAGCCTGTCAAAGAACCAATGCAACGGCTCTAGGATATAATTTATATTCTTAGTTAATGAAGATCCATTCACAAATAGTTACTAAATGAAAGATCTAAATCTAACACCAAGTAGAAATCATGAAAAGTCCAAAGTGCATGCATTAACATTCCTAGACGAAGAATAATAGAAAACTACTGTACAAAACAAGAGTTATGAAGCATATCAGATTTCTAAGATGGGGACAGCATTGCATGGCATAAAAAATGGTTGCATTGCACATTGAAGGCACAAGGTGCAGACATGGATTCAAAATGTTTAGTCAAGTATGAGAGTGAAAAATTAATTGGCGTGCTAACCTGATTTTTCTGGTTTAGCAGAAGAACCAAAATCAAGAGAATTTTTGTGCTCATGTGATCTATATGAAGAAGAAGGTAGCAAGCTGGCCGGCATATCGGAGCTTTCAAGTGAATTGAAAAATGATGAAAAGCTTCCGCTAGAGATTACTGACTGCTTGTAGCTTTCGTTGGTTGGAGAATTCAAAACTGGAACGGGTTTGGACATGGAATAGAACAACTTTTGCTCTAAAGCATCTGTTTCAGCTGTAGTGTGAGGTTTCTCAATTACCACCGATAAGTTATCTTGAATCAGTGCAACCTTGCAGGGAATCTGTTTAAGGTAAAACCTCAACTCTTTTCTAAGATGCCTGTCCAGGTACGTATGCAAGTTACTACTGAAGTCAATAGGAAAAAGAAAAAGAAAAAATAGAATAATTCAAGCAACTGATAATAGCATACATCTATGGTGTGAAAATTATACATAAACATCGAGAAATTTGTTGGAAAATGATGAAGAAATAAAAAGTGAAGTGAATTCCTTAATTAGAACATGAGTTCAAGGAAAATATCTGTTGATGTCATTTATTGCTTCTATCTGAAAAGTTTGTGACTAAAGTTGAAGTGATTATTGTAAGTTATAATATAACAGCAGAGTTTGGTATAAGAATTTTTTTTTTTTAAAAAAAAAACTTTCAATTCCTATATCGTTAATTGTACGGCAAAGCACGAGGGAATTAAAACAGGAAAACACTGGAGAATTAGGCATTAAGAGCTGAACGCAACAGTAAAAGAGAATAACTACCTGTCAAGCACAACCCATGTTGCATTACACGCTACAGCTTCTTGCACAACAACCTGCTTTGTGGGAGTCCCAGCAGAAATTTTAACTTCGATGCTGACCTGTTTGAGGAGGGAAAACAAGTATTCATCCCTTGAAATGAGGAAAATAAGAATTGAAACTGAGTGCCTCTCCATAAGGAAATCAATCCTAATATCAGGAACGCTTACAAATACATACATAAGAATAACTGAGTGAAGCCCTAATAGGTCCTCCGCATAGTAAAGATGCAGTTTATGTAACTTTATGGTTGATAACGATGCAATAAGCATGAAACTCAAGATGTAGAAAATTTGTTGAAAGCATTGATAGCGCTCTTATGAGGAGAATCACTCGGATCGCTCCTTTATAAATTGACATCATATCTATGCTAAAGATAAAAGAACATGTATTAATTACCCCTTCATCTTCACAAACTTCAGCACTTTGAAGGAGCATGTTGACATACGCATCAAGTTTCTTTGTGATTTCCTCTTCTATATGCCGTTTGCTTGCTCCAGCAAAAGAATCAGGACATACTTTGAGTTGATAACCCACTATGCCAACACAAAATGGAAAAAAAAAAGGAAGGTAAATCAAAACAAAATCCGTTCTCCCTTCTCATAATAGCAAAAGATTTTGCAAACAACAGCAGCATTCTGCCAGGCATTTTTCTATTATGAATAACGCAATACCAGAGAAAGGAACTGCTAGCTATATGAAAACCTTTCCCATTTCAGTAAAGTAAACCTCATTTACAAACAGTGAAAGGAATTGAAAAGCCAATGAGTAATATAACACCAACCGAGACAGAAAATCAAACACTTACATGGATGAAGCACTCTATGAAGAACTCCATGAACAACAAGGGTATCACCTCCACGAAGAATGTCACCTCTCATTCTCACTGCATCAATAGTGAGCTTAAGCTCGTGGACTCCACGATCCTTAGTAGCATCATAAGCTATCACAACATGAGAGGGCGAAAGAGGACTCTCCATGTATAGAAAAAACCAAGTTAAACTCACAAGTTGAATTTTCTTTTAAACCTCACCCAGTATTTAAGGCACTTGGTGATGTGTATGGCCTTGAAAGAGTGTAATAAAAGGGTTCGTCAAAAAAATGTCAAAACACATGGTTTTGACATGGAGATTAAGATTGGTGACCCAATGATGTTTTGTTATGTTTCTGAGAGTTTGTGATCTGCGAGAAACTGTTTGTGTTTGGTTCATCGGAGAATCGAAAAGATTCCTGGGAATATTCCATAAAAATGCTTCGGATATCCAAAATGCGCGGGAGATGTGTAATTTTGCCGTCGAAGACAGTTACAAAGAGAAGATTGCGAGGTAGTGAAAGACAAAAACTTGTTTCGTTTGCTTTGTCAACACTCGGTCTTTCTCCTTGGTTTCTCCGAATTCTCTTTTTTTTATTCTGACTGCTATACATGGTCTTCTAATTATGGGATTTTATTTTTCTTTTTTTTCTTCTTTAAATTTCATTTCGAGGCCATTGGAGCTTGGAGGACCTCCGGGTACAAATTTAAGGGGAGTATGCTGATTTGCACTTAGCATATTTTAGGGCTGAGATGTAGAACATTTTAGTAGAGGAGTTAAAAAGATCATAATTGAAAATTTGGAGGACCACCCAATGTTATTGGCCCTGGATTTAGATAAACCTGGTCTATGAAAAATCATCATTCTATGACTCAATTGAGATTTAATTACTAATCTATAATCTTTCTATATTATTATTTGCTTGATTGTGATTTTCTTCAGCTTGGTTTTTGGTTATTTTTGTTTGCAATTTCCTTAGAAGTGGCTTTCTCTTTATAAAAATGATCAGGTCTCACTCCTTCGTTTGTTTTCATGTATTATTTCATTAGTTTTCCCAATTGAGATTGACAGAAGCAATTAATTGAAGTTCTTTCAGATGTTTGGTTATTGTTTGATAAACTATCTAAGCTGCTGGCTGCATTAAGCTTAACTGTTATTAAGCAGCCCATCAGGCTTCGTTTCTTGTAATGTGATAGATTCTTCTTTCTTTCTTTCTTGTAATTAACAAAGCAAAAACACTAGTTGAAATGGAGAAATTACTTATATTATCATGAATATTACAGTTTGAAACTTTACAGCTGCATCACCCTCTCTTTATTTTCTTATTTTCTGTTTACTTGAGATGTTGATTAGATGTTGCTTGTTACAGGCTTACTATTTCATTGCTGTGAATATTGACGAAACTATCTCTTATCTTCTCAGTATGTCTCAGATGTTCTACAGTGGGACATCAGAGGGATAGTCCTGAGGATGTGCATAGATGGTTTCTCTGAGTTGTTTCTCTTGCTCGCAAAGATTTGGTGGTGGAATATCATAGACATCAGAGAACAAGTACTTGAGTGGAGGTTTCTCTGTTTTCTCTGCCACTTGAATCACTTGCAGAAGCTGCGAGAAGATTAAAGAAAAATTGAACTGTGACCTACTAAAATATGTTGAACAATGAAGAAGATTTATATGGAAAATTCTGTCAACTTTCACCTGCTTCTTGATGCTGCTTCTGAGCTCTGATTCTTTCTCCTCACTCCACCAGCCATTTCTTTCCACCCATTTTCTGAATCTATTTACAGGATTCCGTTCCTTTTTCCAGTAGTCGATTTCATCAACTGGCCGATACTTCGTAGAATCATCAGATGTGGAGTGGTGTCCTACTCTATATGAAAGGGCCTGAAGGTTTACATGCTTGTTAATTTTCAGGATGATATAAAAAGGTTTTTTTTGGCAATTGTGAGTTTCAGAAGGGATCCATGTCTCGGATGCTGGCAAGAAAATCCTACAATGAAGTTCAATCTCACCTCAACTAATACAGGCCTTTGCTTACTTATGGCCATTTCGCGAGCTGCATGAATTGCACTGTAGACAGCAAGAGCATCGTTTCCGTCCACCCGGATGCTTCGGATTCCATAAGCTGGACCCCTGACAACAATGCCATCGCCTGCAAAACATATGCTATATAAGCAAACATGAAAATTATTTATCACACAGTATACTTTACATGCAATTCAGGATCAGAAGATGCTCCCAGTTTCCCTTTCAGGACTCTTGATAGACATGACC
>Ga0307515_10015826_pt1 | contig 13865 bp, 22 predicted proteins | sample 17_EM_MG_FD_194513 | JGI IMG/M metagenome (GOLD analysis project Ga0307515, IMG submission 194513) | Populus trichocarpa ectomycorrhiza microbial communities from riparian zone in the Pacific Northwest, United States - 17_EM | ecosystem: Host-associated > Plants > Roots > Unclassified | place... | reverse complement strand
ACTGGCATCGTATTGTGGGGGACCTCAAACGTTTGGATGGCAACGTGGTGCGATTTGTGCGATTGAGGGTTATCTAACGCACGGATGAATTCCGACTGTGCATCGCATGCAATGAGCAGAGAATCACTGATGTGTTAAGATTTTGCTCGTGTGCGTCCGAATTTGGAAGAGCGGTCTATCAGGGTTGGGTCGAGCCTCAAGACGATGGATAAGATGTTGCAAAAGCAGGAAGAGCTCGGGTATTACAAAGGCAAGTGCTGCAAGTCCGCAACACGCGCTCGCCGGGCGGCGGGGGGAAGTTTTTGTAAACTTCGTGGGATATTTGGGAATAGAGAGCAGGTACGCGGGGAGGGAGGTGGAGAGAGTGAAAGCGGGTGTATATGCGCTCCCAGGGTGGTGCACTATACCGAAAGCCGAAAAAACGAGGTGGAAGGCTTTCCTTCTGGGGCTGGAGGGACACGAGTAGCAGGGGTGGCATCAGAGGTGGCATCAGAATCCTTTGCAACTGCATGCAACGAGGCCCAGGGGCCCAGATGAGGCGAGGGGCCGGGAGGACTGGCGGGTTCAAACTCCGATAGGGGGATAGGGGGGACCGGAGAATAGTGGTCCGCCTGAGCCAGCAAACATAAGCATAAGGCCGGGTACTGGACTAGCGGACGAGTTCCAACTCGAACTGAGGCCGCAAGGCCCGCGAGCAAGCATTCACGGCAAAATGAATTGTATGAATTGTGGGTTAGGGCATCCTTCCGAATCGGGAAGTCAAAGCAAGCCGATGGCCCTTGTGAAAGCCAAAAGCCATAATGGAGTCATCGTTTGTACCCTGAACTTTGAAACCTGCCCCTCAACTCAACCTCCGCTACGCCCCAAGCGACGACGACGACGACGACGACGACGAGCGAGTCGACGACACCAAGACGACGGAGACAACCGCTTCACCACAGCGCACGTCGACAAAATGCTCACCATTGACGCAGCCTCAGCCTGCGACGTCTGCTCAAACGCTTACGGCCCAACGCTCCTCCCGTACTCCATCCCCTGCGGTGAGCATTTTAAAAAACCCTCTCGTGCCCATCTGATCCACAGGCGACGATCTAGGCCACAACTTTTGCAGAGGATGCCTCGACAAGATCAGCGCGAGTGCAAAGGGCTCCGCATGCCCCCTTTGCAGAGAGCCATTTAATACCCAGTCGATCCGCCTCATCCGCGTCGACCTCTGCGACCCACTCCCACCCCTTTCCTACGATAACTTCCCCATTTCAGATGAAACAGATTCAGATTTGAGCGATCGCGCCCGCTCCCCGTGGAACTACGACGCGCGGATCCGTGATGAGGCCCGCCTCCTCGAGCTCAAGGTCGCAAAGGCTGCCTCAACCAAATGCACCTTTGATGAAGTCTCAGACCTGCACAAGGAGATCCAGGACTGGCTTCTTACGGATGCCCGATACAAGCCAAATGGAAAGGTGAGTCAGACCCCTCGCACTTGCGCGGCCTCAGCAGCGTCTATCAGCTGCACAGACCTCCATACGGCTCCGATTGCAGCCTCAGTGCCCCTCCTGGGTGTCGGGCTTAAGCTCACTTCTTTGCGTTCTGCATTGCACAATCCGCATATATCGCGATCCGGAAAGCCAGAGCGCCGGTGACGCCCTCCAAGCCCAGCATCCCTTCGCCCATTCTTCCGTTGCTGTGACCTCTGGAAAAGTGCAGAGTCACCGTGGTTGAACGTAGAGCCGTCGTTCCCGCGGAAATTTGCGTGTCAGCTGTCGGCTGTCGGCTGTCGGTCGGCTGTGTATAATGGGCGCCTCTTGTGCCTCTTCTCATCGCCATGGATGGTAATCGATCAATACCTCTACTCTCCACTCAAACTCGATTTGGACACAATGACTGACATGCATTCGTTCGCCAGTTTGCTGCTCTCAGACTCTCCGCCGCCCTGCTGCGCGCAATCCTCCTCAACTCGCTCGCGTACTCGGATGCCACCAAGATGACCAAGGATAGGATTTCAGAACTCGAGGAGAGCAAGACCTCTCTCGAGGCCGAGGTTCGCCGTCAGAGGCAGCAGTACAGCGAAAAGCAACTCGAATGCGCACAGCTCCAGGCCGAAATCGACCGGCTGCGACGGTCTCCTCTCCCTGGCGCTGTGCCCCTCGCTCGATCCTCGCACTTCCCAGCACCGTCTTCCCCGCCTCCGTCGAGCACAGCGACGCCGCCGCCGCAGACACGGCACACACCCCCAACCTCTCCCACTACGCTTCCTTCGGTGCAGTCACCTACGCGGGTCTCTCACCCTAGGCCCCCGAGCAGGTCCTCATCCGGTCCGGCAGGAACGCCGGGTGCTCCTGCGGCTCATCGTCGGACACCAAGCCTGCGTAGCCCACGTAGCCCACCGACCTCACCCAGTAGCGCGACCATCGCACATGCGACGTACCTCCGCAGCACCCAAACTTCTCCCACGCCTTCCCAACAGCCCCGATCTGCTCTGGAGAACATCATGTACCGCCCGATGCCGTCTGCTATCCCTCGATCGATGACCGCTCCTCTTCCGCCTCAGGGAAGCCCTACGCCGCCACCAGTACGCGTACAGACGAAGCCACGAGCCCCGCTTCGAACTGGCCCGCACGAGCGCTGGCTTCCCGTTATTGAGGATACTGACATTGAAAACAACGATAACCCGCTTGCCGGGTTCATACATCGAACTGTTCGCACCGCCGCTGGGCGACGATAACTTTCACCTTACTCGGAACCGTCCAATTTGTTCAAGACGCGTAACCTCGAGAATCCTTTTCGTGCTGTACCCTATCGTTTCCCCCGATCCCCGTAAAATATTCTCACAACAATCTGGCTCCATCGGAATCCTTGCACTCGCGCACTGTGTCAAATCAAGTCTCTCCGGTTATCAAAATCGTCTCTTCCATTTCTCCCTTGGCTGTTGCCATAAGCGTCTCATAGACATTCGCACAGCGAACCCCCCCCAACCCACCCCCCTAATCTTATTACTCGTCTTACCGTAATCGTCTCGCACATCTGCCGTGCTTGCGCAATCGCCATAGTGTAGTCATTCTGTTCTGCTGTTTTGGTCGCTTCGAAAGCCCGTTTGTTCCCCCAAACCTCCCTTCTATCTCCCCTCGAATCATCTCCAAATTTCACACTTGCTTCATCTTCGTTTCTAATTCCCTCTTCAACAAGGGCCCTTCCATCTCCACTTGCCCCTTGCCTCGATGCCACCACATCGCCCCCTGAAAGTAGCATACATGCCCCCTCACTAATACGGGTAGTGTTTCTCGAGCGTAGCTGGGGCGACTGCGCCGAGCCACCCGCGATGACTTTTGGCCCTTGCCCTCATTCCCCCAACACTCCACTCCACCTGATCTTCATGGTCACCACTGTCACCACCACCCCCGACCCTGGCCTCCCTCATTCCTCCTCCATGCTCCATCCACGGAGCTAACACCACGTCACAGCATACGAGCCTATGCTCTCTGTGCACACTACAACCCACACGACACCGAGCCATGCTCCCTCCATGCCCCCCAAACCCACCATGAGCCACACCCACAGCCACGCCCAAAAAATCAAATCGTAACAACCACCACAATGCGTGGCTTAACCCATCGGCAACTCACACCCTACGAACCAAACCCTACGAACCTGACGACGAAGACGCCGTTATGACCACCTTTGCACGACCTGCTCACGACCTACCACACTAGCCTACGGGACTGTCGTCGCTCGCCACTTGGCACATATAGCATACCACAGAATCTCGAGTAATCGATGAAGGCTTCGTTTGACCTGTCTTTCACCGAGAATTTCACGTGGATACCCTTGATTGACCTTGTAGCGTAGATTGGCACTTCTGTTTTCTTGGTGTGCTCACCCATTTACACGTACTACCCCGTTTTGTTCATGCGTGATACCCTGATGATGTACTTAAGAAGTTATCTAAGAGTAGCGCGTAGCGGCTTTTGCCTCTTCAAAGAGACACTGGAGTAAAAACCAAGATTTTGAGCACCGTGTATTAGGGTAATAATATCCATTCTGTCCGTAGGGTAAGCGAATGAGGCGAAAGGGAACGCATTCTCGTCTCAAGGTTGAACCAGCGGTACCAAGGTGTTGATGAAGTGAGCAACAGCGGCCCAGTATCCAGGTTGGACGCATGTATCGTCTACAGAAAAACCAGTCATTTGTGCAATGTGAAGATGCAAAAATGAACGTACTATGGGTACCATTCTCAAACTCTTTCCATACTCTGTACTTTGTGCGCTTGCTGAGCATGACCTGTACCCCTTCAACGCTGGCATACTCCACATACTCCTTTGTATCTTGCTCGTCTATTTCCCCTTCCTGCTTCTTCTTGCTCGCGTCAGTCTCGCTCTCCGGTGTTCCATCGTCATCTATGCGATCTCTCTTGGGTTCGGTGGCCGTCGGCTGAACCGGATCGCCAGTGGGTTTGCCCTTACCGATCACAATTTCCCAAAGACCGACCATATGCTCTCTCGGTACGATCTCATCATTTGACCCGCTCATCATGAGGATGGGCGTCTTCGGCGGGATCTGAGTGATCGAAGTCGCCGAGTCCCAGTGCTGGTGACATAACCACGCAAAGGGAGACAGCCAGGGAATCGCAGAGGGTATTAGTCGAGGCTGTTGGGCCGCCGTTGGTGACCGTATCAAAAGGCGTCGATTGGCGCGGGATGAATTGCCAAACCGCGTGTTGAGATGAAAAAGGTGTGCAATTGAATATGTGCGGGATGTCGGAAAGGTTGGGTGTAGGGTATGAAACAATGAGGCACACAAAGAAGGGGGGGCGGTTGGCTTCTCCGTGGGAATTGGCGCAAGAGGTGGAGTTACTTACTATTGAAAGAAAGGTGTTCTCAAGGATTAGGGCCTTGATCTGCGGAGACGGTCAACTATGAGGAACGTGAAGGAGGGTTGCAAGATGGGCCTACTGAGTCGGGGTTCTGAGCTGCGAGTGAGATTGCGACCGCACCGCCGATGGATTGGCCATAGAGTATCTGACGCATGTATGAGCATGAGGTCATCGAGAAGAGGGTCTGGAGAGTGCGCCATACGACAGAGGTCAATGAGAGCACGGGGTCATCGTGGACAAAGTCTAGGACGGTCTGCAGAAGTGGTACAGTCAGAAAAGGAAGCCATAGTGGCGGAGGACGTACTTGGGAGTCTATTCTCAAACCTGACACATGATATGAGCTACCCAATGCTAACGTCTTTTTACCTATACGCACCCGCTTCTGAAGGTTGGCCTTCACTTAGCCCGTACCTATTGGTTTTGCGTCCGAAAATGTTTTTTTAACATCAACATCAACCACCTACCCTCTGTACGACAGCAAAATGACATTGCATCGAATCTTGGAATAAAATATCCGGGCAAGAGGCACTCGGTGGCCAATGTTCCCGCCATTACCGTGGAACATGAGTACCGTAGGACGCGTGCTGGCAAACTGCGAGAAAGTCGTCAGCCGGACAGTCAGGTGACAGGCACCCGAGTTGTTTGCGGAGAACGCTCGAAGCGAAAAGTATTAGCGAGGGTCCATACGTACTTTACGATCCGCTTCGGCTACATCCTCTTCGCTGACTAATGGTTTTCCCTCCGCGTGATCACCAGGCAAATATCGCCTTTGGAGTAACAAGTACGCTCTGATGCGAACGCCATCCGAAGTGACCAGGGTTAGATCTTCATAAGGTATGCCATGTTCCATAGGTGTCGAAACCTCTGCAGTCACCGGAGGCGCAGCCGGGAGGGGACCGTGAGCGCGGGCTGAAAGCGCGACATGCTTCGTGCTCAAGGAACGTACCAGTTCGTGAGCCAGGTGGGAATGCACTGGGATAAATGAGATAGTTTTGGCCGTAGTAAAGTAAGCCAAGCCCTATATTTCTGTTAGTGCCAGTTTATGGGCTTGTTATCGTACGAACCGACTGTCCCGAGGCCAGCAGCGGTGCCCAGCGTGCCCTGTAACTATGTTAAGTACACAATTGCCTTGGTCTGACTAGAGCGACCTTGATGAAAGTCTGAACAGAGGCCATCGAAGGTGGGAGACACCAAAGAGTGTGAACCGTGAACCAACTTCTTCTCGAACCTCGTCGATCTTGCACCATGCCTCCTCAAGGTTCACGAGGACTTTCTGCGTATCCTTTAGGACATACATTCAGACTCACTCCGCTTGACCCTCAGTGTGTGCTTTTTGGTGGCCATTCGCTTCAACAGGAATCTCCGCCCACAAAGCCGATTTCCATACGGCTACTAAGAATATTGGGATACGCAATGCGATGTGCGCAAGTACAAGTTATAGACCCCACGAAGGAAGCCTCGTTCATAGCCCAAAACTCCTCCAAGACTCCAGCTGCGTCAAGGGCTGCACCGACGCCAATTGAAAGAGAAGGTAGATTGCACCATCTCCTCTTGAATTTCAGTCCTCATTGCTGTCTAGCCTTTGCCAAATTCTTTCAAATAGATAATGACGTTCAAGCGAAGAGCCTCAGGAATGAACTCTCCGTTTATACCGATCACCGAATGCAAACGTTAGGATACTCTGATAGTAGTATCGTTGCGAGCCGAGGAACGCTCCTCATCCCTCGAGTTGAAGGCGTCTTCATGGTCGAACCAAACCAAGAGGACTCATCGTCACCGGCATATAGCCACGTGCTCTTGCTATACCCTATACATTCCTCATTCGTTTCCCTTGGTGCTTTGGGTCGCGATGAAAGCGAAGAGATTCAGAGACAGCGGCTTCAGGCTGCGTGCCTCGCATTGAAGGGGTTCCATGACTTTGGCTATGTACACGGGGATATTAATAACGGTAATGTCCTTTACTCACGCGAAGATGAGACCAAGGTTGTACTACTTGACTTTGAAAAGTCCCGGTAAGTCGCAGTATTGCTCCCGTGAGTGTAGGTTCATCACGTTAGCAGGCGAAATAGCCCCGAATCCATAAACGTACCTTTTGCGTCACTTTGCAGAGGTGAAGGTGTTGCCCTGGGTCGTCTTTTTCGAAAGAGCGGCGTCTCGCAGAATGTGGTCGATTTACTCGTAAAGCAGACGTGGACGAACATAGCTATAGTTATATAACCTTTCCTGTATCTAATGGGGCACCTTGTTTTATTTCGCTTTCCAATTGCGTCAACACGTGGTCGACCACGGTTTCAAACTCCGCGATTTACACCTGGCTCCCACCTGATTTCAGATATGACGACTAACAGCGCAGCGACACCTTCAATAACCCCAGAGTCACTTGTACAGGAATTACTACCACAGATCACCTTCCAAACTGCCCAGTTGCCCACACTCCACACTCAACTAGGGCTCGCGTCGTCTGCCCTTGAACAGGACCTTGAAACACTGCGAAAGGCGCTGCTCAAGTCAGTGGAAGATGTTGTACGTACACGACAGAATGAGGTCCAGGAGTGGGCGGACCGCTGCGATAAGCTCGAGGATTCGTGCATCCGACTCTCCAAAGCACTCGGCCCTAGCGCGAAATCTGTCGGTGCAACAGTAGGGGAACTTCGTAAACAACTAGTCAGCTTATTATTATGAATTGTGGCTTGCTCCAGCTGACCCTGATCATGATCTGTTCCTCACAGGTCTACCCCCGACGATTCGAACTCCTTACTGAACAGGAAGACAAACTCCTCAAGCTCTATGCATCCAAACTCGAGCAATTGCATGCCTTAACAGCGCGACTACGCGCGTTGTCCGAGACACTTGGGAAGCACTTTTATTCGTCCGAAGTTTTGGAGCCAGCACCCGCTTCCGGACAGAAGGAGCACGCTGACTCATGGAGAGATGTGACCCCTGAGCGCTTCAACTGGCTAGAGAAGGAGCTCATGCGAGGGAGAGCCGAAATCGTGCGTTATTTGTTTCTCTATTGGTCTTGCTCGACGCACTGGACTAACAATGCATTTAGACACGACGTTTAAGGGAACTCTCTCGCACAATGGAGTCCATCTCCTGGCTCTGCGCCGAACTGGGCATCCAACTGCCAAATCTTTTGAAACCTGTCCCATCAATGGACGAGCTCCCTTATCCCCGCGCACGCACCGAACCCGTCAGGGATCCTTCTGACCCATTTATGGACCTCCCCCTTCCAGACCCACAAAAACAACGTGAAAAATATTACCCGATCTTTGCGCAGTTTGTTGCGAGGCTTCAAGAAGCAGAGGACGAAGAACTCGATGGAGATCTCATTGGTGTTGAGAAGGTCGAGCCTTCCTTGACGTTGATGGACTGGTTCGAGAGGTTGCAAACGGATGTATGTGTATTTTCGTTCATGCAAGGCGCGAGAACTAATGAAGAGCATTGTCCACAGCTTGAGGATGAGAAATCTCGCCGCGAGGCCCACATCCAAACGATCTTCGATCAGCTTGACGTCCTTTGGAAACGACTCGGCATTTCCGACGGGGACATCGACGAGTTTGTTGAACTGAACCGCGGAAGCACGCTTCAGACTATCCAGGCATACGAGGACGAGCTGGAGCACATGCAACAGATTAAGCGAGAAAAAATGAGTATATTCATCAAGAGTGCTCGAGAGGAGATTGAGAAACTCTGGGAGGATTTGATTTACGGCGACGTTGAACGTGAAGCCTTTGCTGCCTTCCACGACGGTGAGCATGGATTAGTTAATGGGTTTACTGTTATTGACCTGGTGTAGGCGACCACACCGAAGATCTTTTGACTATCCACGAAGAGCAAATTGCTAAGCTGAAAGAAGAACGCAAGACTAAAGCCACTATCCTAGTCGCCATTAGGAAATATTTCCAGATACTGGAAGAACAGAAAGAACTTGATGTACGGATTGACCTCCTTCCAGTCACACTCTGCTGATATGGCTATCAGGCTTCTGCCAATGATCAGACTCGACTACTCGGACGTGGCAATCGTGGAGATCCCGGCCGCCTATTGCGAGAGGAGAAGATGCGAAAGCGCGTGACGAAAGAGAAGCCCAAGGTACGCAGGTTGCTCAGGCGACAAAGCCACGAACATTCATCTTGGTCTGTAGCTCGAAATTCAACTACTCAAAGAGGTTCCGGCTTGGGAGGCGGACAATGGACGTCAATTCCTTGTCCACAGTGAGCCCTTCCTTCAGTTGTTGGAGGAGACACTGTATGCCGAGGAGGCTCAACGGGAGAGTCGAAAGGTATGTCACGGTCCATATTTGTCGTGCATGGGTTCTAACACGCAGCACAGCGCCCCCGAGCACCATCAGTTGTCGGTCGTGCAACTACACCGGCCCCTACCGTGTCTACCCGTTCCAAAGGAGCGGCCACCCCGGCTCTCCGCACAGTGTCTGGCTCCTTAAAGGCGTCCGCTTTGTCAGGCCCAGCGAAGAAGAAGCAAAAGCTTAATGACTCGTCCGCTAAGCCCGCTCTTGCGCAAGTCGACACTCCCGCAGTCCTATCTTCCACTGTTGGCAAGCTCTCGCGTTCCACTTCGACCGCGTCTGCTCGCGGGACACGTCGATCCGCTCGCGTGGCTGGGGCAACCGCTCCAACGCCTTCTGTCTGTGCACCAACCCCGAGTGTTTACGTCCATCAAGATTCACGCCCAACTGGTGCCTCGCATAAAGTCTTTCCTCAATACACAGCTCGAGCCAGGTTACCCTTGACAGTTCTCGGCAACAATACCCCACCTCGTGTATACAAGGCATTGCCGAGATCCGAAAAAGATAACAGCAGCAGCAGCCCAGCCAAACCTACAACCATCGGTCTACAACCCAAAGAGCGCGGCCTGCTTTTCCCGTCCCGTCCCCTACCAAGTGTGCCGACAACCACGGCTGGTGCACCTCGACCTCCGTCTCCGCTGCGCAAGGCTGCACTTTTCGTGAGAAAGGAAAGCGTACCGCCCCCGGTGTATGGAATCATGGCTATGACAGCTGCGACAGAGGGTGACGCACCAAAACGGCGACGGGGAGAGAGAAGGGAGAGCTTCCGACCTCGCCCATCTAACGTGGATCCGCCCGAGTTTTGGAGAGAGAAGGGCTCTATCCGCAACGAGGCGGTTGCGGAGCTCGAAGAGGTTTCGGATTCTGAGTCCTAAGATACGACCTAGTCGTGATTACGACTCACGACTAGAGCAAATACCTTTGGCTCTTGTAACCGTATAAATGTTCTCTACAACCTTCGATACGTTGATGTACACTAATGCTTGGCAAATCGATTTTATTCCTTTACATACCCTCGTCGACCAATCCCCAATCCCATATCCGTTCTCGGCAAACTATATTCTTCCCAATGTCAAACTTCTTTCTTGTACCTCTCGATCGTATTTGCTCGCCATTACCGCTCATTATGCCTCCTGTCTATCCAGAGCCGCCGGTTCCGGACACAGACAGGGGCAGTACGGAACCTAATATCATCGAAAGACAATCGCTCAATATATTCATTGAATTTCGATTGGTGCTTGCTCCCTGCTGATGAACTGATGGATTGTGCTTCCGAAATTTGCACCCACCAACTATTCAGAGGAGCCTCAGTACACGAAGCGTTTGAATAGTGGCAATCCTACACTACACCCTCTCGTTCATCTCCACCAAACAAATAGATTAAATTACCCGACTAGCTTTGTACAAAATGGGTGAGGTGCATGGGCGGCACCAAGCAAGACCCTCAAACGCTGCGCACAAAGGTGGGTGTGAGTGCAGTGGGTAAAGGAGCGATGATCTTAGCTAAGATATGGAGGAAGAATATGGAGTCAGTTCCATGACGAGGACAGCATGTAAGCGCCAGCGAGAGATGCATGGATGTCAACTAAACATTCAAGCGCGGACAAGCTCCTGCTCGTTTCCAAATCCTGACCGAGCCTGACCTCGGAAGAGTAATGGAGCACATAAGGCGAACAATGCAATTCTTAAGAACAGCTCATAAAAGGAGAAGTCCAGTTGCATATTTACACTGCCATGTCGGTGGGCGCCTGAGACCTGAGACCTGAGACCTATGTTCGTGTTTACGGACAGCTTCCTTCCGCATCGATAACGTGAAGGGCCGCAGGGTCTGCCTGCCGGTGAGTGATATCCGTTTCCAACTCCATAAACCCTTCACCTCTGTGTTCTATCAAGAAATTAAAGATGGACCGTTGAGATGCCTCATGAAGAATGTCCGGTTTTTCCATATGTGGGGGACAGGATACGCTAATCGTTGTCGCTTTGTTGTCCACCTGCAACAGTATCCTCCCGAGCCAAGGAGCGAACTTGCTGGGCGCAAGGGCCTTTGAATAAAACGGTGGATGGTGAAGACGAAATTTCACGAACCATGAATCCGATGAGCGAAACCAATTCCATTCAATCTCTCCACGCTGATACTTCCGTTGAGACCCTATACAAATACGGGTCGTGAGACTTGGTGAAGTTTCGATTTTGCAGCTTCCTAACGCGTGTATACGTAACTAACTAGCACTAGATATCGTATATACGTGGGACTGAAAGAAGGGTCCCCAGGTTTAAACCCAGGCTATTAGACGTTGCGTTTAGTCTACGAAACGTAATATGTAACAGCTGGAGGAAGAGGAAGTAGTCCCTGGCATCAAGAATATTGGGCAGAACATCATGGATGGTTTCAGTTATGATGATACGGATGGCTACGTACACGGTAGGGGACGTGGGTGACTGTTGAGACGGTACGAGCCGCTTGCCAGCACCTGTCCATGTGGAGGTGTAGTGTGCCATAGGAACTCAACAGGACGGGGTCTTAGTGTACTAGTCATTGCTCTACGTAGCTTCGAAGCCATTCCAATGACGTCGGCGGCAGGTGGTACTAAAGGTGGTAAAAAGCCGGTTTGCTCATTTGTTCATCTCCCATTTATAAAGGCCCTGCTTTTCCAACTGCTGCTACTTGCTGCTGCTACTTGCTGCTGCGCTTGGGCTCGGATGTGCGGATGCTCGGATGCCTCGGATGATTCGAATTCGATTCTCTTTTTGCTCAGCCACGCACGCACGCACGGAGAGACAGAGACAAGAGAGACAAGAGAGACAGACAGCAGACAAGCGTACGGGCCGCGGACAGCGGACAGACGCCTCTCGCATCTCGCATCATTTATCATTATGCAGGGTCGCCGCGTCTTGTGGTGTTCTTGGATCCCCGCCCCCGCGCCCCTGTCCACGTCGACGGTTTGTGTATAAAGCCACCTAGGGTACACCCACTCTCCCTACTTTTCTGCTCCTCGCTCAGCCTTTCCGCTCAGTTCAGCTCAGCTCAGCAGCAGCTCAACCATTACTCTACACACTACACACTACACACTACACACTACACACTACACACTACACACTACACACTACACCACACAATACACAATATCCACTATCCACTACCCATCAGATTGGTTCTCTGTCGGCTCTGTCAGCTCTCTATCGTCCTGTCAGCTCCAGCTCTACCGCTCTACTCGTCCCAGCCCCAGCCGCCCCATCATCAGCCATCCCTGCCAGGTTTGCGGCACCCCAACCTCGAATTGGTGCTCGCGCGGCATCTCGGTCTGGTACTGCTCAGAAGTCTACCTCAAGCAAGAATCCGCCCTCAGCGATATGGGCCCAGATGGCTTATATGATTTCCAATCGATCTCTTTTGGTAACAATGGTCAGAGTTTACTTTTGCCCCCAATGTGTTACGTGTGAGCTCACACTTAAGACCTGTAAATGACTTTATGTTTGGCCCAAATAGTACTCCAGCAGCTTGGCTCGCAGCAATCACACGCCTCTCAGCTCTCCATTTTTAAACTGCAACCCTACCTCTCTTCACCTACACGACCCTATCTGAGCTTACCTTCTGGTAGTCTCCCGATTAGCCATCCCGAGTGCGTCGATTCCATCAAGTGAGATCGACCCTTGTCTGACTTCGAATATAGTTTCGACTTCTTCGTCACCATGTCGAGTCCTGCTCCCACCGATGGACATCTGGTCGAACACCGTCGCGATACCCGGATAATCCTCGATATCGAAATACGTCCCCGCTCTGTGGGAATGAATCTTCCGTGGGATTGCATCCGGATTCCTCGAACAAAGTCGGTCAAGCGCTCAGTCGCAGGAAATAAGAAAGCCCTAGACTTCTGGCTCGAAGTCAAAGGTGCGACAACGGGCACTCTTCGCGACTCTTTGTGCCGGACTTGCACTCTGAGAGAGCCCCAAAATTCTATGCCACTGACAGTAGTAGACTTCTCTTCCAAGACTGACATCATCGAACTGAAAAGTGGCAAGGCAGAGGTTGCTTTCCGGTTCCTCTGTCTCTCGATCCACCATGGACCAGCGGACTCTGAATACCGGTAACTATTCGTCCACTCTGTCCCAAGGAGAGCAGGCTCATTATCCCGCCTTGCAGAATAAATGCCATTATTTCAAACGGTGATCAAATCGTTGCCCAGCGGGCACTCGAAACCCGCCTTCGAGTCACCTCCCGTGGGGCGAAGGGGAAGGATACCAATATGGATGTGACAAGGACGGGCGCCGTTTTGGATTCCGCAAGATCTTCAACCGACCAATTTCAAGGTTGGTTCACTGACAATCGACACCCCTCCCACTGCTGACCCCCACTATGCACAGTAACCGCTGGGTCAGTCCCGGAGCCAGTAGCCACGAGTTGCTCGGCACCCTCGACAGGTGCGTTGGAGGCGGGTAAGTCAGGAATTGATTTCCACCTGAGCACATCGAGAGTGCTCCCCAATCCTCCGCGAATCACCAGTCCGATAGCCGTCCAACCGGCAACGCAGAATTTGGCTTTCAACGCGACAGGAGGCGGAGAAGACAGCTTCATCTCCCTACTTAGTCCTTCCTGCGGAACAACCGGCGGAGGCGAGCAGATTGTGCTTGTTGTCGGTAATCTTCCTCAGACCACGCTCTTTGCCAGATTTGGCGATAGTATCGTTTCGA
>Ga0307515_10015825_pt1 | contig 13866 bp, 14 predicted proteins | sample 17_EM_MG_FD_194513 | JGI IMG/M metagenome (GOLD analysis project Ga0307515, IMG submission 194513) | Populus trichocarpa ectomycorrhiza microbial communities from riparian zone in the Pacific Northwest, United States - 17_EM | ecosystem: Host-associated > Plants > Roots > Unclassified | place... | reverse complement strand
TTGAGAGGGTATATTAGAGGCTTATCATCACATCTTGTAACAGCTACTGTCTTTATCAAATAAACATTCAAACTTGTTATCCCTTAGGTCCAGGAATCAGATGCTCAACTATTGCACTATATTGTAGGAGCTCAATGTTATATAAACTCTTGTATTTAAATACTGTGAATGCTAATAGAAAAATACACACCTAAGCATTTTTTGCTGTAAATTAACACCTGAAATTCTAAATTTGAAAGGATTAAGATTAATAGATGGCAAAGCTATTTTAAATTTTTACAATTTAATAGTTAATCTCCTTTGTTGTAGTTAGTTCATCCCTTTCCTCTCATTTCACTTTTCATTTTCTTAGTTTATTCAAATAACATAAAGGTGTCATATATGGCCGTATTTTTTTTATTATGTTATTTCGACTCTATTTATTTTTTTTAGCATTATCTAGTGTTTATTTTTAAAATATCTTATAAGCCTATATAAAAATCCATTATTTTTAAATTAATATTAAAATTTGAGGGGGGGGTTTTGGAGTAGCGATTCGCTGTGTGTTAATTACTTCGTGAATTGTTTTTGAAATAATTAAACCTCGTTCCTTTAAAAATATATATAATTGAGGAGGGAGGGCCTAATATTCTAAATAATGGAAAGGAGAAGGCCGGGGGACAAGTTTTCTTCGCAATCTATAATTTCACTATTTACATAATAAAAACATGCGATATCTCTTTTCCTTGACCAAAATGTTAACAGTAAAAGAAAATTCAATAAAACACAAACGTGTTGGATGATAATCTTAATGCTAACGATATTTTTCAGAATTCTTTTTATATTTATATCAGTATATATTAAAATCATTAAAAAAACATTTAAAAATAAAAAACAATTTTAAAAAACAAAAAATACCGCAATATTGTATTCCGTAATGTTGCCCTGTCGCAATCGTAGCCAATAGCTACCCCTGTAAAGTAGCTGTTAGCAACGGTGAAGATATGTTAAAGGTTTTGGTGGGCTATAGCACACGTATTCTAGCAATATTTTTTTTATTAGTATTATATAAAATAAATTTATAATTTTTGATTGAGTAATTAAAAAATTCTGAAAATTTATGATGTCAACCTTTTTAATATGATTTTTTAGTTTGGGTTAAAATTTAGAAATTTAATAAAAAATCATAATTTGATCAATTTTAATATTTTTAGTAGTGTATTTGAATTAAAATTTGATTATTAACTTTAAAAATTTTTATATATAAGTTAATAATTAATTTTAAAAAAAAATTATATGTTTATTTAATAGCTCAATGTAAAAAAAAATTAATTTGTAGGGATCGAGGTGGCATTATTATAATATGACGTTATAGTCTCGTGGCTATAAAATGGAGTGCTAACCCATGCATGGAACACATCAAAGTATTAATTTATCACACGTGAGACTAAAAGGTACGTAGTGATTCAATGGAGATCAGTGCTAAAAAGAGGAGCTTGGCGTTGATGGTGGCTATGGTGCTTTTAGCCGCCGGTGCACCGGCCTTCACTCTTGCTAGAATCCAATACCCAATATCCACCTTCGATGCCAGTAAGATCATCAAAACCATGAATACTGCAGATAAGCTGAGCTGCTCAGGTACATGCAGCGTCTTCTCTGTTTGTTCTAGCGGGTGCACTTGCATCCCTCTTGGTATTATCTGGGGGGTTTGCGTTTGATCGTGACCGAATCTCTGGCAAGGCTGGTCAAATTACTAAATAAAGATGGATTATTTTAATTAGCATCCAGTAAAATATATAATTAATAATGTAAATTTTGTGTAATTAGTGTTCTATATGCATGTGTGTTGTTTTAAATCATATGTATTATATATTTCCCTGTGTTATGATCTCTTGTAATATTTCTTTGTATTGTGGTGGTTGGAATTTGAATATATATTAATTACTGGGACTCGGCCTTGCCATGCCCACACTACCTTTTTTTCTTTTGATGAGAATCCTTGCTTAATTATTAATTAATTAATTGTTAGCGTGCTTTTCTTTGTTAATCAGTGCAATTAAACTACAACAAATAGTTTTCCCGGGGTTAATTTAACTCAAATAACTATAATTAATTTGATTAGATGCCTTACCAGCTGAAATGGCACCAAATTGTGTTGCCACGCGTTCCCCTTCTTTCCTCCGTTAAAGAAGGAAAAATCAAGACAGAAAGGATAAATGGACGCATTTTACAGATGGAATTCCCATAACTTGTTATAGCAGTAAGACTGGGTCCAGCCTAGATTCTCATCACATGACCGTTTAGGGGTAACTGCCATCCAAAACATCACTGTTTTTCTTCTTTTTTTTAATCTTCACCTTCATAACTGACCCCCTTGTTCTGCGCTTCTTTATTGACCGCTCCTATTAAACCCCCTCCGCTATGAAAATTGACTCTCGGCAGAGCGAGAGGGGGAGGGGGCAGAGAAAACAGAATCTGTAGCAGAATTATTGTGGTTGGCATCAGGTAGAGGACCATATTGTTTGCTCGTTTTTCTGATAGCTGCTAGCATCTTCAAGAATGGAGTTGTATGATGGCAACGTGTTTCGAAGACCGGCACGAGCACAAGCAATACCCGTAACCGATATCAAAGCATGGAAGCCACTCACAAGGCTACAGAAGCAAGCCCCGGAAGCTCTGAGACTTGATCAGCTCTCCATCACTGCCTCAACCAACCATTCTCTGCCTGCTAGCCATACCTCTCCTCCTCTTACTCCAATTCCCCTTCTATCACCACTCTCTGTATCTCCTCCGCCATTGCCATCTGAGGCAGAAGAATTTACATTTCCTGTAATATGTGGTGATATTGACAAAGGGAGGGAAGCTGATGTTGGTGATGCATATTCGGAGGCAAGAGTTTGGCGGCATCCAGCAGTGGCCGGTGGATACACTGAGCCATCATCCTTGTTTGCCTTCTTCCGATCCAAATGCGTGCTCGTTAATCACGCACAGTCAAGATTCTGAACTGCATGTTCTGTTATTGTGATAAATTTCAACTCATTGCGGGTCTTTCTTCGTTATTGGATTTCTTTTTTGCTTTTCCTCCTATACGAGAAAGATGAGCTGAGAGCACTCCCCGATGATTGGGTTGATCTCAATATGGTAGTTCTCTTGTCACGCTTTTGGCAGAAGGATGGAAGCAACCGGGATTAAAAGTATAAACTTCTTGCTTTCTGTTGCTAATCTTTCGAACAAGGCAGGCATATCATATTGGCCGAACCACCACCTAGTACGCCACAGGAACGGTCCCCTTCCAACCTTGTGATGATAAATCAGCTCCACGAAAAAGAGCTGATAAGAATTGACGCGCGCACCCACCACCAAATCCACATGGGACAAAAAGGAAGACTAGAACCCCATAATCTTGACACCAGGACTCGAACTTTAGTGGGTAGTGGTGGGGGGCGAGGTGACAATTATCTGCCAGTCCCGTTACCTTTGCAATTTTTTCCAGATATACAACATAGACTAGGGAAGGGAAGCAGAATATCATAAACAACTGAGTTCTGCCTTTTTTAAAAAAAGAAAAAACAAATTATTTTTGATATTAATGCATCAAAATATCTAAAAATACAAAAAAAAAATTAATTTGAAACAAAGAAAAAAAAATTTCAATTTTTTCAAAAAAAAATTTCAAAAAAATTGAGCCTAAAGCAAGTTGAGGCAGGCACCAGCAGCATAGAGCATGATCTTTGTCGCGAACAAATTGAACAACCTGAAAAGAGTGCATAAACAAGAATGGGATGTAGCAATTTATCCAGTGCATTCATAAATAAAATTACAGATTGCATTGGAGAAGTGGTAAATCCCCAAGAAAATCCTCCTGCAGTCATACAATATAAAGCCGAAAAAACTCTTCCATTATGTACACAATGGGCCAACCATCCAACCCAGTCTTCAAAAGGGTTTCAGTTCAAATAAATATCATCTCGCTCACTTCCCTTGAGCTCTCACTGGAGGACAATTTTAAGAAAACTTACAACACACCCAATGGCAACTCAGGATAAGCCCTTAAAAGTAAATGATACTTGCTGCCAAGCAGACATTTCACTAACAAAATCAGAACTCAAATTCCCCTGTTGCCTGCAAAAGAAAGCCGGAATTCCAACAATAATTTTTGGAATTTCAGTATAATACAGAACCAAATTGTAACATCGATCATGAAAGAAAAACCATCTATAATTCGGTGGAACACAGACCTTGTTAAAGAGAATGTCCCTGTTGTTTATATGCATAACGCCATCCTTGAGTGTGCATTTCCACCTGCTCTTGGTACGAGTCACCTATCCATGCAAGAAAAATTTTATTATCAGAAGACCAGCATCATTGATATGTACAACTAAAATCAGCTTGTTATGATGTACACTACTGATCAAACAAAAAAAGAAAGGGTGAAAAACAAGAAGAGCGGATGTTTACCTTGTCAAATTGAGCTAAAATCAAATGCTGTGTGTTCAGCTCCTCTCCTTGGTCCACACCATCCAGATCCTCATCGTCGTCGTCGTCTTCATTCAGTGGTTCATCATCGTCATCATCTACATCATCATTTTGACTGACAACAGCTGGGGTACTTGCCTGTAAATCTGGGAAGGGAAAAAGAGGAAAACAAAAAACAAATACATTAATTATAACAGGCCTACTCACCAAGTTTATCGATTAGAAAAAGAATGACAACCTTCATCACATATTTCATAAACTTACCATTGGGAGCTGGTGTGCTTGCGATATTGTAATCTTCATTAGCAACTCCTTGATAATTGTATATCTTAAACAGAAAAATAAAATACAGAAAAATTAGAAAGAAACAGTAACTGTCGCACCCTAACCTCTGGAGAAAACATGATATCCCATACTCAGGTTCCAAAAAAGTCATTATAAGCAATGAAGTTATAATCTCAACAACATAGGACCCCTAATACGATTTCAGAGACAGTCATCCTACAGTACATTAACTGGAAGAGGCTGCTCTCAAGACCTGAACATCACCCTTAAAGTTGCAAGTCGAGAGCATTTAATAGCGCTGACCAATTTTTAACCATCATTTTCCAAATACATGCTCAGAGAGCAATGCTATTTAGTATTTGATCCACGTGAATCAGCTTGTGGGAGTTACAGTCATCCTCATACTTACCAGCAACCTTATAAACCAACCATGTATAGAAATATTCAACTTGGTCCATCATCCCAGCCCCATAATAGCATAGATATAAACATGGAAGGGATTCTGGTTTAGCCTCATAATCTTTTAATAATATCTTACTAGGTTCTAGCCACGTTCAGTTAAACATTCTGAGCCAACTGTATGCCTTGGCATGCATATTTCCAGGAATCATAGATACATAATCTAAACTACTGTAAAAACAAAAAGTTGCAGAGTCCAAATTTCATAAAATCACTGCAAACAATGACGCTCATTATCACTTACGATATTGCTATTTTTCTCCTCAAGACAGGGTTCTTCACAGACAATATATTTGTAGGTATCTAGAGGCATGATTTTACATGTGGGCACGCACAAACCATGTGAAAACCATCTTCAAATCACAGCTACTGATGCTAATTCAGATTAATGGTCTCCAAAATGAGGTGAGTGATGATAAGACAGATTGTACATCACATGATCCAGGAACCAGGAATGAGAGGGTTTTTCCATTTTTTTTCCTTTGCTGGGTAAAAACATTATATTTCTCATTACAAGATATAGGATCAGGAAATATATGATCCTATACTGACTGGGCAATACTGGTTACCCTTCGTAGGGCAAGAAACGCTGGAAATTAGATGAATAAAAAAACATCATTGGGATGAGGAGAGATGCACAGCAGCACTTCACCAACACATGCATAATTCTAGAACATGAAAACTACATTGAACAGATACTTGATTGCATGTTTATATTTCAAGAAAATTACAAAAGCATCATACATACATTGGGAGTTGAAAGCATGTCATCATAAGGATCAGGAATTGGCCCATCCACTTGAGGTATCTTCACATATGACCTCGACACACGTGCTAAGATCTCTCTATTTTTAGTTGTGATAGTGTCACATCTGCCATGGGGATTGTTCCCTTGGCTTACCTGAAATTTACCATTACATAAGCTAAAGAAATAACAAGTTTACAAAATTATGCAGATCTTTTAATAGAGATGGGAAGTTAAAATGAACCATAAATAATCCACTCTTAGGCTAGCATACATCTGGTTTACAAACAAACTAAAGAGCGAGTACTTGAGATAAACTGCGGCTTCCAAGCGTGCATATCAGCTCCTAGCTGCGTTGAATGATCAATTACCATATTTTCAAAAAGGCCAGAGTCCATGGAAGAACATGAACACTCACCCTCCACCAAAAGAAAACGAATTGGAACACCAAAATAGAACAGTCTTTGGTGTATTCTAAAGTTGCAAGTTTTAGCCAGGACATATGAAACAAAATAGCATAACTGCAGCAGTAAGACTTAATTTGATTACAGAAAACCATGCTATGTCCTTAAGGTTAGAAATCATGAGACCCTCAGCATTTTGCATATATAATAGTTAATGATGCTGCTGGAAAGTATTTATCCAGGGCAGTAGTTAATGATGTGATGGATAGTATCCATTCATTCTTCACTTGACCTAATTCAAATATGTAGTCAACAATGCCCATTTATTATATGGTCATCAAACTAATTTACAGAAGCTGGATAAGTCAAAAATATTTTGTTCAGCAATATCACATGAAGAGGAGGGAACAATTGTGGTGGCAGTGAAGCTAAAACTGGTGCAACTTAGAAGTGGTGGATCGCAATAGCATTTTAAGGACCAATAGAAGAAATATATTTTCCATTTCGTTTTAAGAATAGGCAATAGATTCATGGTGGAAGATATATCAGCAGTTAATTTTTCTTTTCCACTTGAAATGGCATCATTGCAACAGTTGATAATTCTATTGGCAGCAAGGAAATACTTTGGAAATAAACTTTAAACTGGAGTAGCCAGAATGGAAAACATAAGCATGATCGCCAAGATGTAATTGGTCTTAGTTAATTGCTTGTCCAAAGGAAAAAGGAACTGTCATAGCTACATTAACATCCAGATCTTATGAAAAGCTAATGCAATGGTATATTTTCATGAGTAAGAAACCATTAGAATGCATTACATGCTAACATTTAAAAAGATCTTAGATCCCTTAATAACTATAAACACGTGACTTTTTCATTGACCATTTCAGTTAAGAAACCGAGAGTCAATGCCATGGGTTGAGCCACTATCCTATTCACCATACCTGCAATTAAATAGTTTCCTAGAAGTGATCCAACAAAAACTTTCCCCAGTTAAGCAAGGAAATGTTTCTCGAATGATAAAACTTTTTCATAAAACAGGAAAATCCATGGTTCTCACATGGCATACATGAATAAAGAAATGCAGAAAGAACAGTTATTACAACAGAAGCACTCCACGAATAAAATTAAGAAAACCAAGCAATAACAGACCAGGAAACAGCAGTTTTAGACAGATATTCAGAAGTTTTGTAATAGGAAATTCTCTTCAATGAAAATATTGCTTCAATGCACCAAAAAAACGATGAGAATATGGTAAGACATAAACTCTCTTTCCTGTAATGGTTTTAGCTACCATATTCAAAAGGCACTCAACATTAACTGAGTCAACGAACAAGCAAAAAGAACAAGTGGACTTAAACCTCACAAATCATTGCAAAATGAAGGGCGGCAAAATTCTATGTATCTTATTATCCACCTCTGGCTTATCAAGTGGCTTGAAAACTCCAAAAGTTCTCCCCACAGAAGTCACACCTTAATATAACAATGATCTTCGGTTCAAGTTAGCAAAGAGAATAGAGCTTGTAGTATCCAAAATTAACACATCTTAGACAATGAGTACCTGTTTGTTATTTTCTACTTGCTGGAGGAGGGCAGCATAGTTTAATTACAGAACAAACTCATCGCAGATAGATGATCTAAATTCCAACTTATTAACTACAAATCTGAATTCAACCACATTAACTGAACATTGAGGTTAAATACATATGAAGCACTCAACTTTGTAGTCAACGCCTGCCTACTCACAAAACTCAACTTTAAAGTTTAGGATGCATAAATGCTCTGACACCTTTATGGAAAAGAAAGGTTTTCAAAATATGAGGCAGTAGAACATCACTGAGTAAATTAAATACAGTAGGAAAAAGAGGTCAACATTTTGCATGCCAGGAAGAAGCCAATAATAACTACGAGTATTCAAGTTAACACGCAAACAAATAAGAATGCATATTCAACTCAACCTGTGAAACCTCAGATGCAGAATCCACAGCTCCATCTTGCTGGGGTATGAATCCACCATTGTTATATTTTGGAGCAAAATCCCCGCGCTTCCGTTTTCCAGAAGACATGAAGAAGTCCTGGAATTTTCTCCAAGATTAAAACTGATAAGCTACTTCAGTGGCAACCATATGTTATCATTTTGGATGATAAAGGAATCGTTATCAGTTTCTGAAAATTAGCCTTCAGCATCCAGAACCTTTTGTCCATGAACTCTCCTTGGAGCATAAAACTACACAATACAAGCAAAAAAAGATACCTGTGTCAAGGTTTGATGAGAGCCTCCTCTGTCCACCTCATCCCGCCCTTCCACATAAGCTACAAACGCACAACATTTATTAGTTAAAACCCTTCAAAGAAAAAAGTCACTAAACAAATTGCTCATGTGACATAAGACTTGCCAACATTGACATCAAGAGGTGGCCTTTGATGCATCAAAGGGGAAGGAGATTGCTGTTTGAAGACAACAAGGAAATGATCAGTGAGCACATCCATACCAAATAACAAATCTACATCAGTACAGCAAACTTCTGGTCACTAAGCTCCCATGAAAAAAAAATACAAAGAACACCCACACACATACCACATGTGCTCATGCACACACAACATGCAAACCACACATTGAAATTAGTATCTGCTAGATGAAAAGGGCTGAAAGATCAAATCAGTGCTTACCATGAAATGGCTGGGTCTCCCAGCTTTTACATCAGTACTGCCCCCAGCATCGCTAACAGGGGTGGGATAATCACTACTAGATCCAGTAGGAATGTTATACATGGATGAATTGTCCACACTACCAGGTAAAGGTGTCGGCACATTCCCAGGTAAAGGTGTTTGCACATTCCCAGGTAAAGGTGTTTGTGCACTTCCTGGCAATGGTGTCTGCATGGGGGTTTGCAAAGGTGTCTGCAATTCCAAAAACCCACGTAAGAAATAGAAATTCCAACAGCCAAAATAACTGAACTCATGAATCGCTTCAAAAATCACATACAACTAACAGATATCAAAACTGCCACCGACAATTACTTAAGAATTCAAAAACTACTCAACTAAAATCACGATTTACCAGTACAAAGACTGGATAATGTGAAAGGAAAGTGTTTCCACTAGCTCGTTTCAATTTCAGGTTCAGAGAATTCAAAGAAGTGCTAAAAACGAGTATACCAGCGGAATCACTTGACGAAATTCAGTGTTAATGACAAGAAAATTGTTAAAAAAGCAAGTCGCAATTACTCACAGGAGGGAAGAGTATCTCAGCAGTGGGAGTCTCATATTCCTCAGTCCCTTCATACGGTACATTAAGATCGTGGACTGGAGTAAGACCACCAGGCACCAGTTGCTTATTAGCTGATGACCTCACTATTGGACCCGATAAAACACCCGCTTGCATCAATTTCTTCTCCCAAAGCTAAAAACAAACAAAATCAGCAACTTTACAGATCCCAGAACGCAAATAAATCACAAATCTGAAAACCCTAGAACTCACAATAACATCAGATCCAACAAATTCACCAGTCAGGAAAAAAAAGGTTTTGAGATTTGAAAAAACCCTAAAAGATTAACAGCGACATTATAGGGGGAAAAAGAAAGAAATGGATAGGGAATGTTGATTACTCCTTGGAGCTCACTAAGGACAGTCTCTCCGGGGCCACCGTTATTGATGAACTCATCGCGGACCTTGTCGATGACGTCTTCTATAACTTCGGTGTAAACGGTGCTTGTTGCCGATGACGCCATTCCTCACCTCACAATTTTTGTAATCAAAATTACAATTCCACTGATATTGATAAAACTGAAGCCCTAATTGAGATGATTTAGGACATGAATCACATAAAATTTCGTTTTGGAAAGGGAAGGGGGTTTCTAGGGTTTGGGGAGGGAGAGAGGAGAGAGGAGGGAGATTAGACGGACGAGAAAGCAGAATAAAGGGTGGAATATAAATAGGTTTGCATCCGATTTTATGGAGTGGGTCCACGTGTTATGATCTGCATTGGCCTTGATTTGTTTTGCCCAGTAAAGAGATAACATTTGATTTTTTTTTTCCCACTCACTCCCTCTCGGTCGCCTCCTTTCGTCACTGCCAGTTGTGTTGACCACTGATAGCCCAACTGTTTGTACTGTGATTGTAATAAGAGATATTTTTTAAAGTATTATTTATTTAAAAATATATTAAATAATATTTTTTATTTTTTAAATTTATTTATGATATAATATATTAAAATAATTTAAAATTAATTAATTTTTTAAAAAATATTTTTAAAACATAAAAGTAAATAGGCTCGCGGTGGTCATCCACACCACCATTGGTCTTTTTCATTTTTCTTTTCAGGTTATTATCGGAGGAATATGTTTTTTTATGTATTCCTTAATATTTTTTATATCGACATGTTAAAAGTATCCCAACAAAACAATACTAAAAGTATTATTGTAATTTTTGAAAAAATTAAAAAATTATCATCCAATTGTATTCCCAAGCGATACCTTAATGAGTTTTCTTTCTTTCTTTTTTCTTTGGTTACAGTTTTTTTATGTGAAGGAAATCGTGACTTTATTTTTTTTAGGATTGGAAATTATGCCACCCTTTCTCTTATTAATTAATAGTTTTGCATTTGTGACGAGGTTGCAAAAATCATTAGAAATATTATGGGATGAATTATTCCTAAAGATCCTTTTATATCATTTCACAGTATATTCTACGATTTTCGCTTCAAGACTGCACTGGCTTCTTCTTTAATAGATCTCCTTATGAGTGTTAATCTCTTCCTTAATAAATACCTGCACAAAGTCCCTTGAGGTGGTTGGTGAGGGGTCCTTCAAAGGTCAAGTCAGTACCATATATTTTTATATAACAAAAAACATTAATGAAAATATTAATGAGCTTTTATGAAGATAGAGAAGAGGAATGGGGAGAAGATGTAGAATTAAAGAAGAAGAAGCAGAGAATGTATTTTTGTCCCAGAGTATAAGTTTTCAAACCCCTTTCTGTATATTCCACTCATCTTTTATATTACCTAACTTGACCTGATTTATACAACGTAGGAGAGGTAAATATGTAATCTCATAATATTAAAATAATATTATTCTACTGTTTGTATAATCACGTCTACTTGATATAAGCATGGGCTGCTTGTTCATGTTTAATAGGATGTGATGAGTATCATAATTACTAACCTAGACCCAGAGTATGAGTTACCTTTCAGCCATGCACTCAACCTAGGGGGCGTTGGGTTCAACTCACATACTTTTCTAGTAGGAGTTGGGTTCAGCTTGTGACTGTACTCAAGAATAGTCAGGGACGGACGTGCCAAAGCCCAACATGGAGTTGGGCACGGTTGTGTCCTTAACCCACCAGAGGGTTGGGCGTGGAAGCATCCATGACCCATCGTGGGGCTGGACGTGGATGTGCCCTTACCCACCTTGGCGTTGGGCGCGGACATGCCATGACTCAATGTGAAGTTGGGCAGGACATGTCCCTGGCCCAGCATAAGGCGGGGCGTCGATGCGTTCCTGGCCCTTCGTGGGACTGGGCACATGTATATCATGATCCAACCTAGGGTTGGGCACAAAAATAAACATAGATTCATTTTGGGTTGTGATTTCATGCGATGACCTTTTAAATGATGTTGGTTTATAGAAACCATTACCTATCAATTTGAAATAAAAAAATATACACTTAAATTAAGTCTGTTTTAGTCAATGAAGATTTAATTGAATTACATAAGGAAATCAGCTTTTGATGGAACACATAATATAATAGAAGGGTTGAATCCATACAAAAAATCGTATAAGAAAAAAATTATATAAAAAAATAAAATTACAATAGCAAAATATGTCATTAGTCGGCTTTTATTGGTTAAAGATACCGATGGTTTTTTTTTTTGTTGTTGTGTTAAAGCTGTGTTTTATGAATTCTTTTAAAGAAAAAATTGCTTGAAATTAATTATTCTATATTGTTTTATTGTTTTGATGTATTAATGTAAAAAATAATTTTAATATATATATATATATATTATTTTTATATATTTTAAACAAAAAATATTTAAAAAAAACGACCACTTAATACTCTTTTAAGTAGAAAAATAATAGGAATGGCATAAACCTTGGCGAAGTATATATTTTTTTAAGGTAAAGTCCATAAAAAAGTTCGTAGAAGGGCTCAATCCATAAATTTAACAAGAGTTAAAATCAGAAAGGCAAAACACAGAGGTCATTTTATGATAAAAGAATTTCTTGTTTGTCGGTTCCTTATGCTTATTGTTCTTAATTTCTCAACCTTACCCGTTGTCATAACTCTTTAGGTTCGTATTTATTAAAAACTAATCAAAGGTTTATATTTCGGAGTTAGCTTTGACATGGTGGATGTCAAATAAAATCAAATTGTGAATAATAAAAAATAAATTAATTTATTCTCTACATGAACATGAAGAATGAATTAATTCACTTAACATTCACTATACAAAGTGAACAAAGAATGAATTAATTCTTAATTCATTGTTCATTTTATAAAATATAGAATTTGCAACTCTAAAATTAGCTAGAGATTGCTTTCTATTTTCATGTGGTTTAAATAAATATTAATAGATTTCACAAACAGAGTAATTTACGTTTAGCACGTAACCAAACGATTTGTTTTTATAATATGCTCTAAAAGTCGAAGCAGCCATAAAAACAAATAATCTCGCAATCTCTAGAATTTCTAAGCAACACCAATCTACCAGCCACAAAACAAGTTTTGGCAGCCTGATTATCAAGCATAAGATATCTCTCTGCTCTTTTTGTGCGAACAAACTCTGAAATGACATTGCAGATTATCTCAACTAATGCAAATCTACGAGCAGCTTTCGATATTCCAGAGTGCAGTTGACAGGAAACTTCTTCAGAAATTACAGATATCATAAGCACTGCAGTGTCCTAAAGAGCATGCTTCTCAGCTACCAGGCTCTGCTGGACAAACAGATAAACTTATATTGAATTCTAGCCTGCTTGGTGCGAAGAAAAATATTGATTATAGTATAATAAAACCAAAAGCATCTTCAAATTCAACTGACCCTCGCAGTGATTTACAGGAGATCTGTTAAATTAAATGGGCTAATTTCTTGTGATTTGCTGATTGCAATGGCACAAGCATAACAACAAAAATCTTGGTAATATGTGCACTTCTTGCCAGATATAGCCCATACAACGGTTGTGAATAATTTTTAGAAAACAACATGCATCACATACACGAGTAACTATAAAGTAACCATCTAGGTGGTGGTCCAGTTGTAAGAGCTTGGGACCAAGAGGTTTGCTCCCTCTGTGGTCTTAGGTTCGAACCCTGTAGTTGCTCATATGATGGCCACTGGAGGCTTACATGGTCGTTAACTTCAGGGCCCGTGGGATTAGTCGAGGTGCGCGCAAGCTGATCCGGACACCCACGTTAAACTAAAAAAAAAAAAAAACTATAAGGTTCCAGGACAGAATAATTTCAAAATATTTCAACAGAATAGAGGAGAATGTGGCCCATGCTTCCTCCCATCATCATCC
>Ga0307515_10015824_pt1 | contig 13867 bp, 2 predicted proteins | sample 17_EM_MG_FD_194513 | JGI IMG/M metagenome (GOLD analysis project Ga0307515, IMG submission 194513) | Populus trichocarpa ectomycorrhiza microbial communities from riparian zone in the Pacific Northwest, United States - 17_EM | ecosystem: Host-associated > Plants > Roots > Unclassified | place... | reverse complement strand
AATAATCTAAATAATTAAATAACTTTAACCGCCGGTTAAAGTTCCTAGACATCTTAAGACCTTATATAATTAAGAAATTTCTAGGGACTCCCTTTTAACCTAACCTTTAACTTATATATATAGAGTATTTATATTAATAAACGTCTCTAGTACCTTATTTAAGTTTACCTTCATTATCGCATCTACTGGGTTATCTTAGCCATTAATCTATTAAATCTTAAAGAGTTTTTAACGCTTATAGGATTGCTAAAGTGCTAAAATATTAATTATAAGGCGCTTCTCCTTTATAGTACTAAGCTTAACTAAATATTTATAGAGGGAATATAAGTCGGTGTATACAATTATAGGGATAATAGGAAGTTTAAGTTAATCTATAATTATCTTTAGGGTAGTTCCAATTGTAATTACTATATTAACTCCGCTAACTATTCCATATATCTTTAACGCTAAAACGCTTTAAATAACGCGCTTACTCTTAGTTAAGCTTTAATAAATAAGATTGCTATAGATTATAAAGTTATTCTCTTTAGTAAATTTATTTATAATAATAATCTTATATCCCAATTAGGAGCTAAAATCTTTATTATTTATAAACAATCTATTAACAAATACAAAAAGCTTAGCAGTAGAAAGATTAATAGGTATATAGAGTAGTCCCCAATTAAGATAGTTTATTTGCCAAAAAAGACGTTTATTTAGGGTAAGAACATTATCCTTAGTTAGTTTTTAGTGTTAGGTAGTAATAGAGAGATTAAATGAAGCCTTAGGTTAATAGATAAAAGTAATATAAGCTCCGCAAGCGCGTTACTCCACGTATCCTTACTTTAGGGAATTAATATTAATAACGTCAATCTTCTTACCTTAACCCTTTTGGCGCAAAGCAATAGAATTCTTATTTAGGGAGAGGATGCATCTATTAAAGAGTAATAGTATTATTAAATTAAGCTTTTCTTTTAGCTTTACTATAAGATTTGCCTTTACTAGCTTATCTTCTTTAAGAGCTAAAAATTGGTCGTCCCCTAAGATAATTATATTATTAGTTTATATACCAATAATTCCAAACAGAGTTCCTATAGTTATAATAAGGAAGCAGGGATTAAATATAGAAGTAGTTATTAAAAGCTTCTCGTTATAGTGCTTGCTATAGGTAGCCCACTAGTAAGTTCCTACCTCTGCGATTCTATATAATGGCTTAAGCATAACTATAATTATATTTTCAGGATACTAGTAGCGAATTTACTCTAGAAGGTATACCAATATTAAGCGCTAAAGGTGCGTCTCTAATTAGATATAGGCTTAAATAATATCTCGCAAATAAACCGCCATTCTATTCTTTATTAAGGAGGGAGCTAGCGTAATAATAACTCGCTAACTAGCTTGTTAAATCATAAAAGACTATATAAGAATTACCTTCTTGCTATTATCATTATAGCCTTAGATAATAAGCCTTAATTTCTTAAATAAGGCGTTAATAGCTTTACCCTTAATCTTATTAACCATTCTTAACTTAAAAATACAAACTCTATTAAACTTAGTAGGGTTATACTTCTTAAATTTAAAGACTCCTCTTATAATAAAACCGTCAATCTCCTACTTATTAGATGCTTAGAAAGGAGCTCCTAGGGTTATAATATAACCTTCCTTTTAGAGCTGTTTTGCAAGCTTAAAGTCAGCCTTCTCCTTAGCTATTATAAAGGCTATTAATAACTTAACTCTATTCTTAATAGCGGCAATAAATTATTCTTTAAAATTAATAAGATATTAGCGATTTTATAATCCCTTTAGGCGACCTTTACCGCGTTATAGTTATAGCGCATCTACTATAATTATATCGGGATTATAGTCGCCTTTTAGAGTATATTAATCGTAGTTCTCCTCTAGGGTATCTTTTAGGGCATCCTATAAAGGCTCGGAATTATTATCTTTATAGTAAGGCTTAATAACAGTTAAATGGAATTAAGTAGGTCTGTAAGGCATCTAAATAGTATAAGTTTAACTATTAATTATAATAAGTTAATATAGGCCTAACTATCCTCCCTTTTTATACTATACGCGTACTTTAGACTAGAGTAGCAGATCAAGCGTAGTTAATATATTTGGGCCATTTCTTATTCTTAATGCGTCATTAACCTAGCGTATAGCGTAGAAATATTGCACCTCCTTTATTACCTTATAAATAGCCTTAGCTTATTACATAACGGAGGGAAATAATAAAAAATTATTAGTTATTTAAGGGTAGGCGCTAAAAATTAGTAATATAGGTATAAGTCTATTTGGGCCAGCGGAATCATTAACAGCTTTAACAGCTATTTATAAGGTAAGTTCTTTACTAGCATCCTTTAGTTTTAAAAAGATAATCTCATATACGCGGCGTAATGGCGTATAATATCGCTCCACTTTTCTAATACTATTATATGCCTCAATAGGGACTTCCTTAACCTTAATTACCATTGCCTTTATCTATTGTCGGAACTCTATAGATAAGAAGTTCTTTCCTACATTATAGACAATTTAATTAGGGGGTTCTAAATAGACATTAATCCAGTATAACTAAAGGGTATCCCATATATTCCTAGCTAACATATCTTTTAAGAAACGCGCGGCTTAGAAAGAGGTTAAGAAGTTAACAACTTAGAGCACTAGCTTGCCGCTAAGATATATAACGTTAATAATAATATAGAAGTTAAAGTCGTAGTTATTCTTAAAAGTAAACTTAAATTGGCTAGGGGACTTCTAGTTTATTTAGTAGTAATAATAGTACTTTATAAGATGCTTAATTGCCTTAACCTTAACTTTATAGCCTACTCACTAAAAAACCCTAAACAATTAATAAACGGATAGGTGACCAAAACAATAGTATAGTTAGCGTAATTCCGACTTAGTTAAGTAGCTTTAAGTAATACTCTTTTCTAGTTAATAAAGGAGCAATTAGGGGTAATTTTACTTACGTATAATAGGCATCTAATTATCTCCCTAAATAAGTATATTCTTAAGGTTGTTAAGCCTAATACCTAACTTATCTATATCTTTAATGCAAAATAGAAATAGAGTGTTTATAGGAATAATATAGAAAATAATATATCCTAAGGGGGTTTAGACCCTAATTATACTAAGAGAGATTATAGTACCTTTACTAAAGCGAATTATATATTGGCCTACTATTAATTAGTTAATCTAAATAGAGCTATTAAGCTGCTAAAAAGCTTAAACTTAAGGTTCTCCTACTATAGATACTCCTACGGCTCCTATATCCGGTATAATACTATAAAAGATATACGCCAAGTATCTATTATTAAAGGAAAACGCGGAACTCTCCTTTAGCTTATTAAAGATATCTAATTTCATAATAGAATAGAGCGTAGATTAATTATTAAGAATAGTAATAGTTTATATACCATCTACCTTACTATACTTAGTAAAGTATTAGTTAGGGGAGTAGTCCTCAATTTCTATATCTATAAGGAGCTATTCAACCTTATTAACCTTACCCTTAAGATCTTCTACGCCTTCGTATTAAACTAAAAAGCTTTAAAAGTAGGCCATAGTAACCTTATAATTTCTAATATTTCTTACACTCTAACGGAACTTATTATATACCTCTTTTCGCTTATTAAAAGAGTGTCTAGTTAACTAGTAATTTGGCTTTTTACAAATATAGCACTTTTTTTAGCAATTACTTTAAAATAAACCTTTATAAGGACCTCTATAATTATCTTATAGTCAACATTAATCATACCTTCTTCCGTATTCCCTACTACGGCCACTATATATTTAATTAGTCTAGTTATAATTATATTAGTCAGGAATACTTAGTTAAGTAAGATTTTTAGTATAGAACTATTAAGATTCTTATATTCGCATTATAGTACTTATAGTAGAGCGTAGCTTAGTATATACTCCTTTAAACGTATCTATAGGTTTATATAGCGCTAAGTTATACTTAAGAACGCTATAGCATATTAAGATAACTTAGTCCCTTAGGCTATTTTTATTTTAGTAAGTTTTAATAAGGCTATATTAAATTTTCTAGAGTTTATTAAAGAGTAGTTAAAGGCACTCTAAATAAGTCTTTATTAGATTAGAAGCAATAACTTTCTAAAATATAGTTTCCCGCTATTTAGATATATAAAGTTGGCGATTTTTATTAGTCTTAAAGTAAGCTCTAGTGAGCTAAAGTATTATATTAAGGCTATAGTTTTTACCCATAATATAGTTATAGTAGAATATCACCGCCCGTTCCTTTAATATAATAGAGAAAGCGTAATAAAACTAATAGTATTAAATTCCAACTTTATTGCAACAGTTATAAAAGACCTATAGTTTTGCTCTAAGTATATTATATAGTTCTCTTTTAAACTTTTTCTCTTCATCCAAATATACCTTTATTAGATTCGTAACTTCTTATAATAGAGGCTTACTAGTTAGCTAAAGTGGAGGCGGTAGAGGAGGTGGAGGAAGAGTACCTCTAGGTAGAAAAGTACCTCTACGTAGAAGAGTACCTCTAAGTAGGGGAGTAGCGTTCTAGGGGTTTAGATACAAATTAAAGTTGCCTTTTAAAGAATATTAGTTAGTTTTAGGTTTCTATAGTTAACGTATAATCTTAGCTTTCGTTTATACTAGCTCCTCTATTCTAATAATAACGGCCTATATATTATTAGTAATTGGGTTACTATTTTTAGTAATATATACCCTATTCCTACAGAGGAAGTCTTAAAAATCCTAAATAATATTAACATTTCTAAGTGCCTAGGTATCGGCAGTCCATCCTATAAAATCCTCCCTAAAATATTCCCATAGTTATATATCGGCGTAGTATTTACTTTAGTAAAAGAGAATATAGTATAGGAGGAAGCTATTAACTTATTTTGCCGTATAGGTTATTATATTAAAAACGGGAAATTCGTCCCAATTTTTATTGATGAGTTTCGTGTACGTAGCTACCCCTAGTGGTAAAGAATCTCTCCAGTTGTTTAAAGTAATTATAGCCATGTTTTTAGAGGAAGGGAAGTGTTATTTAGTACGCGTTTGTGATATATACTTATCGTTTAGTACGCGTTCGTGACGTATATTAGCGATTATGGGGCTTAGGACCGGTTCTAGCCTTAAATCGCGAAGACTTATAAAGTATATTATTCTATATAATAGACGCAAGAATCTATAATCTTAGAAAGGCTTAGGACCAGTTCTGGCCTCTAGATCCTTAAATTCGTGGAAGAGTTCTATTTAAGGTTTAGGACCAGTTCTAACCTTAAAAGATAGCTCCCTTTAGCACGAGTAGCACTAGTATAGTAGCTTGTCTCTTTTTAGTAGAATACCTAGCTGCTCTATAGTATAACAGTAAAGTTAACTACTAATCAGTATTGGTTATACAAGGTAATATCACGTAGCTACGGTTCATAGATAGTATAATAATTATTATTCTTTTTGATTTTATATTCTTAAGGAAGAGCGAGGAGCTTAAGGCTCCTCGCCACGCTAGTGCCGCGGCGACACGTAACGGCAACTTGCCGCACGTAACGGCAACTTGCTATATATAACGGCAATATGCCTTATATAGTGACCACTTGCCTTTATTCCTAACACTTAGCTAAAGGTAGCTATTTTTCCTAGTTATCTTATAGGTAGGAGTAGTATATTTATAGGTATTATTCTATAATTACGTTTACAATTTTAGCTTAACTATTTATCTCCAGATAAAATATAGTTAAGAGTTATATTTAAATACTTAATTGTTTATATAGAGCTTACTAGAAGTCTGAAATAAACTAGCTTCTATAGTTAGATATTATTAAATTAGAAAGTCTATATAGCTTAAAGACGTACTTAACAAAATATTTAGCTACTAATATTGCATTAATTAGGTCTGTAGGAATTATATATCGCATTTTTATAATATAGTTAATAACTATTATAAAATTTATAAACCTATTACTGTTAGGCAAGTTAACTACAAAGTTAATTAAGATATCTTACTATCTTTACATTAGAATTAGCAACAGTTAAAGTACTCCCTACTTCTTTATATAAGAGGTCTCCCTATATACGCACGTTCTATATACTTAAACGTATTTTTGTATATAGTTATATATTATAGGCTAGTAATATACTTATTAAATAATCTTATAAGTCTTTATATAGCTAGGATATTCTACTATGAGGGAATTATATATAAATTTAAGTATCTTAAATTATAAGGGTTTAGAATTCGGAACTACTATCTTTTATTAATAGTATAGTTAATTATTACAAATTTTGTATTCGGCGATTGTAATATCTTTATACTATCGTTTCCCTATTTAAATTGCTTTTATTATATTTACTATCTATACATTATTCTTATATTTATATTCTATTAGCTTATTAATTTTTATTTCCCATTTATTAATTTCTAATTTATTTTTATTAAGTTCCGTATTTAGGAATATAGGATATAGTTTCTTAAAACGTTTGGGGGGCAATAAGATCTATAATTAATTTATAATCCATTTATTTAAGGCGTTTATAAGTAAGTCTTATAATTATTATATTAATGCATTAGGCTTCTAATTAAGTTTACTTAATTAGTATATAATCTTAAAGTTAAATTATAAGAGGTATTCGGCCTAATAAATTTAGCGCTATATTAACTGCTTTATAGTTATAAAGTACTATAGGTTTTTATAGTCCATTAATACGCGTATTAAAAATAATAATCCTTTAAGTTTTAAACGCTATTGTTTAAAGTATCTAATAATTATAAGTAGCTCCTTATTATATATCTTATAGCTTAATTTAGTAGGGGTAAGCTTTTAAAAGAGAAAGGCTACTAGATATAGCTTACCGTCCTTATTATATTGCAATAACACTCCCCCTAGGGTATAATCGGACGAGTTTATTTTAATAACATATTTAAGGTTAAGGTTAAAGTAGGTAAGAATTAGAGTAGTTATAAAGTGTTATTTTAAGTTATTAAAAGCTTATTTATATCTAGCAGTCTATTTAAATTTTACGTTCTTTTTTATTAGATTTATTAACGGTTAGGTCATTTTTAAGAACTAGTTAATAAATTAGTAGTAGAAATTTACAAATTCTAAAAATCCTTAAATGTCTTATACATTACTAGGGCTTCCCTAGTTTATAATTACAGCGACCTTTTTAGGGTCTATTTTAATTCTATCGCGGGATATAATTAGGCCTAGGTACGTAACTTTAGATATATAAATATCGGTATACTCGCTTTATCAACGTGTATAAATATCACTGTATTGCGATACGTATGCGGTGTTAAAGTTGGTAGTTATTGATGTCTAGAAATAGGGGTTTACTCTAAGGTCAGACTAGTTAGTCTCGCTTTGTGGTCTTGTAACTACGTTATATAACTAACATTCCAACACTAGAGTAACTCTAAAAAGAAGGCTAATCTATACTCTAAAGCCAAGTCTATTTCTAGACTATTTATAGCATATACGCAATAGTTAGAAATCCAATTAATACGTAATAGCTTTCACGCTCCTTTTACAGGTCCGTAATTATATAACTAGTGTTATAGCTCGTATAAATGCCTCTAAACTAAAGCTTATAGAATGCTGTATTACAAAGACGCTAAGCTAAGAAGAAGAATCGTTAGGGGTAGCAGGTTAATATATCGCGAGGGCCGCTAAGGCGCTAGTAGTAAGCGAGCTAATAGTGATTTTCCATCCCGGGGATGGAAAATCCTAATTAGCTAGTTGAATTTAGGGTCTGTACCGTTACAATTAGTTATATAACGCTAAGCTAAATCTAAGTTTGTTCGTTTAACCCATCCTATAACTTATAGGTTGATTTAGTTCGTATTAATAAGCCATTAAAGAGCCGCACAGGGTTTTCCCTTCGTTATGGCGTTAGTAGGGTTAGCCTCTCTATTAATCTATTTTACCTCTATAATCTATTTCCGTTTATAGGCTTATCAGAGGCACATTACGTTAATTATTAGGCGTTTTTCTTAGGTGGTTCCGAGTCGTACTAGACAGTTATATAAGGACTTAAAGTTAGTGCAAAGCACAAGTAAAAGGTTAATTTATAGGATCTTATCTACTATAGACTTAATCGCAACGCTAATATTAAAGCCGTAGGCCGTACCGTAGAGTTTAGAAGCCAGTACGCTCCGAGTAACTCTTTTGCACTTAACTAAGCTCTAATAGATAATATTAGCCTTCTTTATAGCATTAGCTAGTATAATAACGTAGTTAATCTGCAAAGAGAGGTCCTTATTATTAGTAAATAACGCGTTTGTAAATACTAGTAGCTATAGGGTTTTAATATCTAACTTAACAAACTTAAGGCCTCTATTGGCGTTCTCGATTTGCCAGTTTAGGCGCTTATTTAACTATTTTACATCTTTCTTATTAGGGTTAATTACCTAGGCGGTAAAGGATAAATTAAATAAGGCTTCTAGCTGGCAAACTAAAGCGATATATATACCTCTAGTACGTTAAGTAATATACTAGTCCTTTAGGGTTAAGGTTTTTATAGCTCCTCTTAATCCCATACTTATAGCAAGTTTAGTGCTAATTATACTAAGGTTTATATATTATCGTTTTTAAGTAAGCGTGATGCTCCCGTTAGTTAGTAGCTAAATAACTCCGCTGTTAAACTTAATAGGCGTATTAACAGTAAGTTATTCCCGTTTCTTAGCCATAAGCTTAGCCTTATACAGCTCGTTTTACTCTATATTTATAAAGGTCTCATCTACTAAGAATAGAGTATTGTTAGTTTGTAGGCCTATAATACTAAAGGGTTTGTTGCTTTGTAGGAGACAGGGGTTATATATAGACTGGTCTATATACAACTGTTAGATATAATGCGAATAATATATCTTAAACTAGTGGTTACCGGCTTCCGGTACTCCGTAAAGTAGTTTTATAACCTTTAAAACGGAGGCCTTATTAATCCTAAGTTACTTAATTAACTCGTGCGAAGGTCGTACGTAGAACTCTTAATTTAGTGTGGTAGTTAATTGTATATAGGCTTGTAAAATGTCTTAGAGGTAAAGTCGTACCTATAGAAGCTTTATGGCGGCGATATAAAGAATTAGTTATTAGCTGACTTATTAAATGGTTAGTAATTAGGTAAAAACTAGTCCCTTTTTTAAGTTGTTATAAGCTTACACGACTAGTTAGGATTTCTTAAAGGCTTTATTAGTTTCCTTATTCTTAATCTTGTTAATAAATCGCGAATTAAAGAGTTATACGCCTTGTAGTATATCCGTAAGTCTTACAATCTTAAAAACTCCCTTCTTAAGTAGACTAGTAAGCTCCCTCTATTAAAAGGCGCTAAATTAAGTACTAAATTAACTGTCATCCTGTAGGTAGATGGTAATATTAGTTATAGCCGTAAGTAGAGGGTATTTGCGAGGGCGTCCTTTGCCTCGTTTTAGGGGTTATTGCTAAGCTTTAATAGGTCTCTCTAAGATAGTCTCAGGAAGGACTAGCCCAAATAAAGGTTTAGGTGGCGATTTTAGTCCGACGATTTGCTCCTACGGTTTAGATGCTTAAAGGTAGGGTTTTACAACCGTAGATTAAAAGGCTGTAGGTCCGCTAAATAGCTTAACAGTGCATATTTTACCCTTAACGGTAAGCAAGGTAAATGGCCTATCTTAATAGCCGCTTTAGCTAGTGTTTCCTTCTCTCTAGACTAGGACGGGCGAATTTAGTAAGAGATTATAAATCGCATTAGTATTGGGTCCGTTTCGCATATTTAGCACATTAGCGATCTATTGTTTAGCTTATAGCTTCTATATCTCTACTATAGCCTTTTTAATTGCGGCAGCGCGTTATATAACCGTAGGGGATGGTATATCGGATTCAACTATTTAGGGGTAGGCTTTAAAGACTAGAAGTATAGGAACTAGTCCTTTAGGGCTAGCTAAATCGTTAATTGCTTTAAACGCCATTTAGAGTCCTATCTCCTTATTAATTTCAAGGATTTTAGTTATAATAATCTGGTAGGCTCGCTGTAATGGACTATAATAGCGCTCTACTATTCTAATAGAGTTATATGCTTTGACCGGTACTCCCTTTATACTAATTCCTATAATAGTAGCGTATTGCTTAAATTCCTTACTAATAAAGTTCTTTTTAATATCGTGGATAATTAGGTCTAGTGGCCCTAGGTAGGTATTAATTTAGTATATCCGTAGAACGTCCTATATATATTTAGCGCTAATATCTTATAACCATCTACTGGCTTAAAATCGCGTTCCTTTATTAACAATATATAGGAGGGGTGATCCGCTAATATACATAATGTTAACGATAATATTATAGTTAAAATTAACGTTATCTTATAGGGTAAAGCGGAATCTGCCTAGTGATTTACTAAACTTCTAACAGTAGTAGCAGAACTTGGTTAGTTGCTTAATGGCCATTCTATTAGTTTTATAGCCAGTATAGTAAAGTAGCTTTTGCAATTTCTTAACTAAGGGATATCTAAATCAACGATATAGGCGCCGTAGCTCTATATTTATTAAGTAGTAGGGGTTCGCGTTAAAGGATTTAGATAAATATAACTATAATAATAAGCTCTATAGAAGAAATAGGTGGCTAAACCGTCGCACTACTGGCACTTTTTCGGTGCAAGTAATAATATAACGGAACCTTGTAGCAAGTACTACGGTGGGTTCGTTATTAGGCTAGGTGTATAGGTAATACGTAAAGTCAATAACGTAATAATAACTGGTAGAGTGGTTGCCTAATAGATTAACTCTAATTGTATTCTGAGAATTACTATAAGGAAGGAACTATCTAGGTAGGGACTAAGGGTCCTTAAATACACAACTGTACTCCTATAAAATCCTTCTTATACATAAGGTACGTGTACTTTGTCTGCTCTATTATATAGATTATACAGATTATATAGATTACATAGATTATATCACGTGACTTAGTTACTATTCCTCGTTATATAGTTCTACCGGATTTATCCTGGACTGTGCTTATATTAACTAACTAGCTTCCTCTAACTCCTCTCTAAGTAGTTATAATATTATACTTAAAGCGTCCGTAACACCATCTCCCTCCTCTTTATCTTTATCCTTAAAGATTCCTAATATCTCTAAGTCGTTTATTAGAGGTATAATGTCCGTCTAATTAATTTAGTTGATATCGTTACTTATAATGCCTTTAAAGGTTTCTAAGCCTCCGCCTTCTTCTTCTATAGTTCATCAGTCTCGTACCATTACTACGATATTATCTCTGGGTGGAATAATACTATCTCCATATTCTCATTATACGAAAGAGGGGTTGGTTTATATTACGCTAGCGAGTCCCTTATCTTAGTAACCCTCTTCCTATTTAGAGTATACTAAAGCAAATATTTATTTATCCTATGACATTCGCTTTATATCTAACGCTAAGTATACGTATCCTATAACTCTTAATAGTCATTAAGTTTTCTAAGTAATTTATTATAGGGTCTCATGTTTAATCTACCGCTGCGAAGCTTAATGATAAACTTGTAAGTGCCCTAGGCGAGATTTATTATCTTTAACGCGAAGATTAAGCTTACGCTAAGCGGGTAAGAGAAGAGGATTGTTAAGCCCTTAAAGCCTACGCCTCTACTTATACTCGGCTTCTTTATCTTAAAAAGGTTCGTAAGAAGGTTCGTTTTAAGGAGTAGAAACTTATAAAATAAGGTCTGTAGGAACTTAGTAATAAAAGAATGGATTCTCTTCTAATAGTGAAGGAAATAACTCTAAGTAATTTAGCAATCGCTCTTCCTAGGTCCCCTTTAGGTAACTTATTCTTTGGTGATCCTTCTTTAATATTACTTAACCTATTCTTTTCCGATACTCCTATACCTTTCCTATAGCGTTCTTTAAATTTTCTAGTAGCTCCTAGGTAGTCTCATTGTAGCCTATCTACTTAACCTTATACTACAGTACTACGTCAAAAGTTTGGGTCGCCTACCTAATTTCCCCGCCAAAAACCACTAAACTTACTACCTTTTGGTTTAAAAAGCTCAACAATAAATATTTTAATAAGTAAAAAAACTTAAAAATTAAATAAAACTATACATAAAACTATCTTCTATATAATTTTAACTATTTATTAAAAAGTATATATTAATTAAATGGGGTGCGGCGCTGGAGCTTTTTGGTTTTCGTCGAACTTCGGCAAGATTTCGGTAAATTTACTAATAAATTCGATAGGGCGTAGGGAAGCCCTACCTTCCAGCTCTATTAGACGGTAAAAAAATTTATTAATAAGGAATTTTTTAGGTAAGCTAATAGAAAAGGCAATAATTTATCTTATTTAAAACTTTTATAGATTTTTATTATGTAGAAGTGACTCTACTTACTTATAAAGATCGAGAGTTTTATTAGTTTTTGGTGGTGCATTGACCAGGCGACCCAAACTTTTGACGACTGACTGTATATTTTATTGTTAACGTCCTTATAACTAATAATCTTTAAAACTTACTATTTATCTTCCTCTTATCCTCTATACGTGTTTGCCTCGTAGACTAATGGCTTAACTTTTCTATGTGCTAGCTCTAGTATTATAATATACTATATAGGGTAGATCTTTATCCTAGCTGGTAGGTTTAACTTAAATATAACCAGTGAAATCCTCTAACTAATTTTAAAAGGTCCTAGTCTAACGTGGTCTAACTTTTTACTTAGTCGTCGACTCTTGAAATTTTTATATAGTAGCTATACTTTATCTCCCTCCTTAAGATCTAGTCCCTTAGATCTCTTAGCATTATAATATTTCTTTATTCTTTGCTATACTACCTTAGCTGTTTCCGTAAGGTTCTTATAAAGATTTATTAATATCTCTATTCTTTACTTAGCTGTGCTACTTGTCTTCTTTACTTATTATAGTGATAGCGATGTTCTTAGTTTATATCCGTAATTCGCCTTAAATAGTAACGTACCCATTCCTTCTTATAGTGTTATATTATATGCAAACTGTATAACTAGTAACAGTAATACCTAATTATTCTACGCGTGATTAATATAATATTTTAGATACTGCTCTAGTGTCTAATTCAACCTTTCTATTTAACCGTCTGTCTGCGAATAATATACGGTGGAAGTTACTGCTTAAACTCCTTGCTCTGCTAAGAATATCTTCTAAAATACTGCTATAAATCTTGGATCTCTATCTAATATAATTTTGCTTAGTGCTCTATGCCTTATAAACACTTCTTTAATATAGATTCTAGCGACATCTTCCGCTAATATTTCTTCTATATATGCTATAAAGTATCCCCACTTTATAAGCTTATCTACTATTACTAAGATTGCATCGTAATCTTATCTGGTAATAGGATCTCTTAATTTTGGTAATTTTATAATAAAGTCCCATGATATAACCTCCTATGGTCTCTCTAGTATTTTAATAGGTTGTAGCCCTCCGTATGGCTTATACCTTATTAGTTTATTTCTTTAGCAATCTAGACACTCCTTAGTGACTTTTTTAGCTATTTTCTAGATTTCGTTAATAATATACTCCTCCTAGAGTCTTAACACTAAGCCTATAGCTCTATTATGTCCTTAAGTTAGTCCTTTATAGAATTCTTCTATAAATTGCTCTGCTATGCTTCTTGGGATATACTTCGCTTCTTAGTTTTTATATATATCTATCTATAGATCTTCTAGCTATGCTTTTAGAATTTTCTATGCCTAAAAGCTTTCTAGTAACTTATAGATTTTCTCTAATTCTTTCTAAGTTGCTATAATTTTTGGATAATTATACCTAATTAATCTATCTATATCTTTTCGCAGTAAAGCCCCTAACGGCTTTTTATCGTTTTATAGTTTAGCCTTTTAACTTAGAGTATCTGCTCTTGTGTTATCTATACCCTTAGTATACTAAATCTTAAAATAGTATTTTGTAAGCATCTC
>Ga0307515_10015823_pt1 | contig 13867 bp, 9 predicted proteins | sample 17_EM_MG_FD_194513 | JGI IMG/M metagenome (GOLD analysis project Ga0307515, IMG submission 194513) | Populus trichocarpa ectomycorrhiza microbial communities from riparian zone in the Pacific Northwest, United States - 17_EM | ecosystem: Host-associated > Plants > Roots > Unclassified | place... | reverse complement strand
TTATACATATTATTGTTAATGCAGTTGATAACACTTTTACATATTAAGTTAGGAACATCCGACCTCGGTCAATAACAAAGTTTTAAAATATTACATGTTCGCTATTATAATTGATTTAATATCCAAAGTGCCTTTATAAGTAAAATATTACAAGTCTACCACCACCTCTGTCATTTCTTTCCTCCCTCTCATTCTTCATGGAAGCAAAATCACTTTCTTTCTCTAAAAAAATGGTATTTATAAAGAAAATTAGGGTTAGATTAAAGTTCTAAAAAAAGAAAACTGCCTATTGTTCCAGGTAAAGTTGTGGAAAATATAACCCAAATTCATAAATCCTAAAGAAACAACGAAGTATTGAAATCCAATCATTTTATTAGCATTATAAACGTTCGCACCTTTATACTTCTTCTAAAATAAGATAGCTTAAAATCACCAACAATTAATAGATGAATATTGGAGGAGCTAAACAAAATATTCCACAGGTTTGCTATAACTAAAGCCTTAGATTCTACTTATTTGATTGTTGTCATCTCAAGGACAAGGTGTTCTCCATGTCATTAGATAAGTTTTGATTGATTTTGAACTTTATAGATCATTATTGAGAGGCTAAAAATTTTATATTCCACTGCGTTTATGCCCCCAATGCGTTATAATGGTATTAGAGCCTTTTATGATTCTTTTCTTTTGAATCTATAGATATTTAGATCTAATTAGATTTATTTAATAGTTAAATAATTATGTTAATTTTTTGTTTTCAATAATAGAAAAGTGTTCTCAAAAGTTTTAGAAAGTAAAAGTTTAATTGACCTAAATTAAATTATGATATGAAGATTTCAAATAGGTATGTCATGGGTGTCAAAAGTTGTAATTGAGCTATGACACTAGGCCATACAATTGTTGCATGGACCATGAAATTTAGGCCATTATACAATTATTAAATGATCTGAAGTGTAACGACCCGACTTTTTCAAGGCCAAAATCGATGGAGATATTTTTTATTTTATAAATCGTCAGGTTCTGGATGTTTTTCACCATATCATTCTGCAGATTTATAATTACATTCCATTCATTAACAAGGCACAATCCACGTAGGATAACATAAATCAACATTCTCATAAAACGGATTCTCAATACACATGCCCATAATATTATATTTTCATACTCATCGGTTTACATTACATCATATTGACATACTCTTAAATTCACATTCCTTTTATAGTCTTGTAATCATTACGAGTTCATACAAGAGTGTCGAACGACAAGTTACACAAATAGTACTTTTGTTATCCCGACCTCATGTAATTTCACAATATAACATCCTCGTAAGAAAAATACCATATGCGTACATTCATATATGTCATATCTACATGTTCGCACATACACATCCGTGTCCCATTTCAATTTTTCATTACAAGTCTTTACAAAAGGGGTCAGACGACTAATTAAGTGATTAACACGTCTGTTTATATAGAATTCATATCACTCGTAATATGTGAGTCGGGAAACAGATTTTCTTACGCACCATGTTGGTATGATGTCCCTATTACAACATAAGGTAATTTCAAGCATTATAGGCAATTTAACAAAACATAATAAAGTAATATTAACGTTACATTTCATTTATGGACCAGAAGAGCATAATTCTTTCATTTCTCCTTACTTATGTAAATACCACCCTTAATAATTCATCAATTACCGAGGCTAATTACAATACTCAAACCCGGTCATCCATCTTGAATACTGTTAACCGAACTAACATCATTATGTGTTTAAAGCATAACAATCGTAGTTCTTTCATATACTTGGTATAAACAAAACATAGTACACATGAACACATCAATTCTTGAAACTAACATCCCAGTCATCCCCTTAGGATGCCACTAGCCGAAGCTAATAGTTTATCCATCCCGGTCATCCACTTAGGATGCCATTAGCCGAAGCTAATCATTTATCCAACTGAGGATGCCATTAGCAGAAGCTAATCATTTATCATCCCGGTCATCCACTTAGGTTACCATTAGCCGAAGCTAATCATTTGTTCATCTCAGCCATCCACTTAGGATGCCATTAGCCGAAGCTAATTATTTATCAATCTCAGTCATCCACTTAGGATGTCATTAGCTGAAGCTAATTATTTATTCATCCCGGTCATCCACTTAGGATGTCATTAGTCGTAGCTAATCATTAACCAATCAAACATCCCAGAGGTAGTTTATGAAATCATTATAACATGATAATATATCATTTGAAATGTCATTCAAAGGATTCATAACAATTTTACATTCACTATAACATAGTAGTAGACCCTTCGTAATACTCGTACGGATGTTCTGTAATAGTTTAACATTCAATAAAAACGATAATAAATCCTTTATAATACACAAACAAAGATTTCATAACAGTTTAACATTTGGTATAATATAACAATAGACTCTTCGTATTACTCATCCAACCATTCATGATAGTTGATATTCCATACGACACAACAATAAATCCTACGTAATACTCATATAAAAATTCATAACAATTTAGCACTAAGTATAGCACAATAATAGATCCTTCGTAATACTCATACAAACATTCGCGACAAATAACCTTCAACATAATACAATGATAGATCCTACATAATACTTATACAACCATTTATCACAATTAACATTCAGTGTAATGCAACGGTAGATCATTTGAAATACTCATACAACTATTTGTGACAATTAACATTCAATATAATACAACGACAGATCCTTTGTAATACTCACACAACCATTCGTGATAGTTTATCATTCAGTATAACACAACAATAGACCCTTTGTATTACTCATCCAACTATTTATGACAGTTAATGTTCAATACAATACAACAATAGATCCCTTATAATACTCATAAAAATTCAAAACAATTTATCACTATGCATAGCACAATAATAGATCCTTTGCAATACTCATATAAATATTCATGACAAATAACCTTCAACATAATACAACGATAGATCCTTTGTGATACTCATACAATCATTCATGACAATTAACATTCAGTATAATACAACGGTAGACCCTTTGTAATACTCATACAACCATTCATGACAGTTTAACATTCCATATAACACAATAATAGATCCTTTGTAATAAATTCACTTTAGAAGCTAACATTACGCTAGAAAGGGGGTGGAAATCACCTACCTATTCTTTTAGTGGGGTGTCCTTGCCCAGTCGATGATCTAATCCCGGTCGCACCACCTAACACATCAATGATCATAATCAGCACATTTGTATTTGATAATCACATAACTCGTCACCATACATTTTCCAAGAATACACATGTTCACATTTAAGTGTTCCATATATTACACAATCATACAATAAGATCGTTATAAGCATTTACCTCATTTTTAACATGGGAGTCTGCTGTAGAAAATCAGCAGCGAAACTGCTTCACTAGTGACGCAGAATTCGGCAGCGAAAATGATTCGTTGGTGACATGCAATTTGTCAGCAAAACTGACTCGCTGGTGACATACCATTTTTTAGAGAAAATTGGTGATAAAAACTCATTAGCAAAACTGATTTGCTAAAACACAGACTCGTTAACGAACTTATTCACTGCAATGCAAACTCATCAGCGAACTAATTCGCTAGAACATAGATTTATCAGCAAAACTGATCACACGGACTCGTCAGCGAAATTGATTTGCCGAAACACAAATTCATCAACGAACTGATTCACTGCAACACAACTCGTCAGCAAACTGATTCGTTGAAGCACAAACTCCTCAACGAACTGATTCGCTGAAGCACAGACTCGTTAGCCAACTGGTTCGTTGCAACATAAACTCATCAGCGAACTGATTCACTGGGACACCACAATTCAGCAGCGGAAACTGTTCTGCTGCTAGTACTACTATTCGGTAGTGCACCTGATTTGCTGCAGACAACACAATTTGGCAACGAACACTGATTCGCTTCAGACAACACAATTTAACAGTGAACACTAATTTGCTGTCGACAACACAATTTGGCACCGAAAACTCATTCGCTACAGACAACACTATTCGGCAGCGAATAGTGATTCGCTGCAGACAACACAATTCGGCAGCGAAAACTCATTCGCCGCAGACAACACACTTTCGGCAATGAACACTAGTTCATTGCAGACAATACAATTTCAGCAGCGAACACTCTTTGCTACAGACAAGACAATTTCAGCAGTGAACACTGATTCGCTACAGACAACATAATTCGGCAGTGAACACTGATTCGCTATAGACAACACAATTCAACAGTGAAAACTCATTCGCTGTAGACAAACACAAAACTCATTCGCTATAGACAACACAATTCGGTAGTGAAAACTCATTCGCTGCAGACAAACACAAAACTCATTCGCTATAGACAACACAATTCGGCAGTGAAAACTCATTCACTGCTGATAACACAATTTGGCAGAGAAAGCTCATTTGCTACAGACAACATAATTTGGTAGCGAACACTCATTCGCTGCAGACAACACACTTTTGGCAATGAACACTATTTCACTGCAGACAACACAATTTCAAGCATAAACACATGCATTTCAGTTACAACATTACATTTGTTATAGAACCCAGCATAATCACATAATTTCAAGCATGAACACATGCATTTTAGTTCTAGCATTACATTTGTTCATATAACCTAGCAGAATCACACAATTTCAAGCATGAACACATGCATTTCATCACATAACATGTTCTGTTCAACCCCCCACTATGGCTGGTCATCTTTCCAAGTTCATGCATTTAAAATTTGTTCATTTCCTTTGTTAAGTATTTTGAAAATTGGCCCCTATTCAGTCCCATTTATGTCCTTCTTCCTAGCCAAGTTTTTCCTTAACAGCTGGTGTAAGAATCCTGGGCCATTTACTTGGGGTTTCCTTCTCCCTTTTGGTCCTAAGAATAGGAGGAGAAAGGTTCTGGTTCATATCTTATGATTTTAGGTGGTTTAGGAAAGGATTTAATGGTCTTTCTTCCCCTTTGCTACTGGTTTTTCTTTCTCTTCTTCTGTTCAATTTTCCTCCCCTTTCTTTTTCTGTTCACCCATCCATCTTCCATAGTCTCACTCCCTCCATGGCTTTCAGTTATTAATCCTACCCTCTAGCTCTCCCTTTACTCACACATGCAGTGGAGTGAACATGCAATTGGGCTGTGTGTTTTTCTCTAGACAGAGAGAAGGGTCTGCTGCAGCTGCTGGGGTCAAATCTAGAAAGAGGAAGGTTACCTTCTCTCTTCTTCCCAACTCTCTACACACTCTTTACTCAAGAGGGCTTGCATGCAGGTGGTTTGGTCGGTTTTTCTTGGGGAAAAGAGAGGTTCAGTTGCAGCAATGACTGCAATTGTTTCTGGGAGAGGAAGAGTCACCTTTTCTCTCTCCTTATATGTATAGCCCCTATGAGTGTGTTGGGGTGTTGGGGCATTGGACCAAGGTTGTCCTTACCCCCTTTTGGGTTATCTTGGGTTGGTTTCTATTCTAATTCTCCCCTAGAATAGGCCGATCCAACACTAATTTTTGTTGGGTTTTATAGTGTCGCTGCCAATTTAGAAATCGGTAGCAATAACTATGCTGCTGCCGATTCAGAAATTTACAGCCAAACTGTGTCGATGCCGATTCAGAAATTGGAAACAAAGAACTGTGTCGCTGCTGATTCAGAAATCGACAGTCGAACTGTGTCGCTGTCGATTTCGAAATTGACGGTAAAAAATTATGTCACTACCGATTTAGAAATCGACAACCAAAAACCGTGTTGCCGATTTAGAAATCGGCAGTCAAAAACTGTTGTTGATTCAAAAATCAGTAGCCGAACTGTGTCACTACCGATTCAGAAATTGGCAACGAAGAACTCTGTCGCTGTCGATTTAGAAATCGGCAGCAATGATGGAGTCATTTTCGGCTTTAATTTGCTTTTTTTGGGTGTTCACATTCTCCCCTCTTAATATAAATTTCATCCTCGAAATTAAAGCGACTTGTATTGATAGTGCCTCCAGATTCGTCAAGCAAATACCACGGTAATCGACTTTAGGTTGTATATTAGGTAATTCTCTACTTGAGTCTTTTACTGTCTTGACACATAATCGATCACTTCCCCATGTTATAACAATCATACCAAATTCCTTTCTTCAAGGCATTGTTACTAACTATGAAACCTTTGGTATTTGGAACGTACCAGTTTTTTTTTATATAGTAGTCTATTTAGCCTTGTACTTACTCAGCTAATCATACCTTCAATCACTGCTTTAACTATCTGACCTAGGAATCCTCGGTCTATATATGACGGGGGACCCCCGTTGGTACTGTCGATGGATGTGCCTCCGCTCTTTCTTGTTGCCCTATCTCTGCTGGGGGTATTTCCTTTGTCTGATTAGGTATCCGATCTTCTCCCGTTTCTGCGGTTCTTTCCCGCAAGGGTTCAGATGATCCCATTGGGGCATGAGAAACCATGTCATCCAAGCGGTCTTCGTTTAACAATTGGCTCCTACTGTCAATTTAGAAATCGGCAGCAATGGTTGAGTAATTTTTGGTTTTAGGTATTTACATTCTCCCATCCTAATATAAATTTCATCCTCGAAATTAAAGGGACTTGTATTGATAATGCCTCCAGATTCGCCGAGCAAATACCACGGTAATCGACTCCAAGTCGTATATTGGGTAATTCTCTACTTGAGTCTTTTACTGTTTTGGCATATAAGCGATCACTTCTCCATGTTATAAAAATCATACCCAAGTCCTTTCTTCGAGGCACCATTACTAATTATGAAACCTTCGGTATTTGGAACGTACCAGTTTTTTTTGTATAGTAGTCTATCTAGCCTTGTACTTACTTAGTTAATCATGCCTTCTATCATTGCTTTAACTATTTGACCTAGGAGTCCTAGGTCTACATACGACAGGGGACCTCGTTGGTATTGTCGATGGATGTGCCTCCGTTCTTTCTTGCTACCCCATCTCTGTTGGGGGTATTTCCTCCATCCAATTAGGTATTTGATCTTCTCCCGTTTCTGCGGTTCTTTTCCACAATGGTTCAAATGATCTCATTGGGGCATAAGAAACCATGTCATCCAAGAGGTCTCTGTCAAGCAAATCTTGGGCATTTTAGCCCCTACTCCTCTTTTCTATGGAGGGTGGCTCAGTTCGTGCCCCTTGTCGAGTGTGCACCATCTTGAAATAGATCATAACAACTTTATTAACATTGATCCTCAATATCCTAACCAGGTGCTCTGATATCAATTGTAACTACCCGGCTTTTTCAAGGCCAAAATTGATGGAGATTTTTTATTTATAAATCATCAGGTTCTGAATGTTCACCATATCATTCTGTAGATTTATAATTGCATTCCATTCATTAACAAGGCAGAATCCACATATGATAACGTAAATCAACATTCCTATAAAATGGATTCTCAATACACATATCTATAATATTATATTTTCATACTCATAGGTTTACATTACATCATATTGACATGCTCTTAAATTTACATTCCTTTTCTAATCTCGTAATCATTATGAGTTCATACAAGAGTGTCGAACGTCAAGTTACATAACTAGTACTTTTGTTATCTTGACCTTATGTAATTTCACAGTATAACAACCTCGTAAGAAGAATACAACATGCGTACATTCATACATGTCATATCTACATGTTTGCATATACACATCCGTGTCCCATTTCAATTTTTCATTACAAGTCTTTATAAAAGGGGTCGGACGACTAATTGAGTGATTAACACGTCTATTCATACAAAACTCATATCACCCATAACATGCGAATATATATTCTTTTCCAAATATGTGAGTCGCGAAACAGATTTCCTTACGCACCATGTTGGTATGATGTCCCTGTTACAACATAAGGTAATTTCAAGCATTATAGGCAATTTAAGAAAACATAATAAAGCAATATTAACGTTATATTTCATTCATGGACCAAAAGAGTATAATTCTTTCATTTCTCCTTACTTATTTAAATACCACCCTTAATAATTCATCAATTACTGAGGCTAATTACAATACTCAAACCCGATCATCCATCTCGAATACCGTTAACCGAACTAACATTATTCTTTATTTAAAGCATAACAATCGTAGTTCTTTCATATACTTGGTATATACAAAACATAGTACACATGAACACATCAATTCTTGAAAGTAAAATCCTGGCCATCCCCTTAGGATGTCATTAGCCAAAACTAATCATTTATCCATCCCGGTCATTCACTTAGGATTTCATTAGCCGAAGTTAATCATTTATCCATCCCAAGATGCCATTAGCCAAAGCTAATCATTTATAATCCCGGTCATCCACTTAGGTTGCCATTAGCCGAAGCTAATCATTTGTTCATCTCGGCCATCCACTTAGGGTGCCATTAGCCGAAGCTATTCATTTATCATCCCGGCCATCCACTTAAGATAACATTAGCCGAAGCTAATCCTTTATCCATCCCGGTTATCCACTTAGGATGCCATTATTTGAAGCTAATCATTTATCCATCCCAGGATACCATTGGCCGAAGCTAATCATTTATCATCCCGGTCATCTATTTAAGTTGCCATTAGTCGAAGCTAACATTTGTTCATCCCGACCATCCACTCAGATGTCATTAGCCGAAGCTACTCATTTATCATTCCTGGTCATCCACTTAGGATACCATTAGCTGAAGCTAATCATTTATCAATCTCGGTCATCCACTTAGGTTGTCATTAGTTGAAGCTAATCATTTGTTCATCCCGACCATCCACTTAGGATGCCATTAGCCGAAGCTAATCATTTGTACCATCCACTTAGGATGTCATTAGCCGAAGTTCAGACTCGTTAGCGAACTGATTCGCCAAAGTATTGACTCATCAGCAAACTAATTTGCTAAAGCACATACCTATTAGCAAACTGGTTTGCTGCAACATAAACTCGTCAGCAAACTGCTTCACTGATACATAAAATTGCTAGTGAACTAATTTGTTGGGACACCACAATTCGGCAACAGAAACTATTCTGTTGCTGGTACTACTATTCGGTAGCGCAACTAATTCGCTGCAGACAACACAATTCGATAGTGAAAACTAATTCGCTGCATACAACACAATTCAACAACAAACACTAGTTCGCTACAGACAACACAATTTCGAGCATGAACACATGCATTTCAGTTCCAACATTACATTTGTTCATAGAACCCAGCAGAATCACACAATTTCAAGCATGAACACGTGCATTTCATCACACAACATGTTTTGTTCAGCCCTCCACTATGGTCTGTCATCTTTCCAAGTTCATGCATTTAAAAATTATTCATTTCCTTTGTTAAGTATTCTGAAATTTAGCCCCCATTCAGTCCTATTTTCGTCCCTCTTCTTAGTCAAGTTTTTCCTTAACAGTTGGTGCAAGAATCCTAGGCCATTTACTTGGGGTTTCCTTCTCCCTTTTGGTCCCAAGGTCACAAGAATAAGAGGAGAAAGGTTCTGGTTAATACCTTACAATTTTAAGTGATTTTAGGAAAGGATTTAATGGTCTTTCTTCCCCTCTGCTGCTGGTATTTCTTCCTCTTCTTTTTTTCAGTTTTCCTTCCCTTTCTTCTTCTGCTCAGCCATCTATCACAATCCCTCTCCCTCCATGGCTTTCAATTATTAATCTTACCCTCTAGCTCTCCCTTTAATCACACATGTAGTGGAGTGAATATGCAGTTGGGCTGTGTGTTTTTCTTTGGATAGAGGGAAGGGTCTGTTGCAGTCGGTTTTGGGAAGAGGAGGGTCACCTTCTCTCGTCTTCTCAACTCTTTACACACTTTTCACTCAAGAGGGCTTGCATGCAGGTGGTTTGGTAGGTTTTTCTTAGGGGAAAGAGAGGTTCAGTTGCTGTAATGACTACAACTATTTCTGGGAGAGAGGAAGAGTTACCCTTTCTCTCTCCTTATATTTATAGCCCCTATAAGTGTGTTGGGTTTTTGGGCACTAGACCAAAGTTGTCCTTACCTCATTTTTGGATTATCTTGGGCTGGTTTCAATTCCAATTCTCCCATAAGATAGGCCGATCCAATACTACTTTTTGTTGGGTTTTACAATGTCGCTGCCAATTCAGAAATTGAAAACAATAACTGTGCTGCTGCAGATTCAGAAATCGATAGCTAAAAAAACTATGTCGTTGCTGATTTAAAAATCGACAGCCAAACTATGTCTCTACCTATTTAGAAATTGGCAATGAAGAACTATGTCGTTGTTGATTCAGAAATCGACAGCCAAAAATTGTGTTGCTGATTTCAAAATCAGTAGTTGAACTATGTCGCTAACAGTAAAAAACTGTGTTTCTGATTCAAAAATCGGCAGCGATGGTGGAGTCATTTCCGGCCTTAATTTACTTTTTTTTTTATGTTTAGATGAAGATTTTAAATCATACTTACAAATTATGTTACAACCATAAGCATGACATATTTGTCATTTAATTAGCGTGTCATGGTGATTGAATTTGTACTTGAGCTATAACACAAGGCCATGCAATTATTGTATGGGCTGTGAAGTTTAGGCCATTATAAAGCCCATGATTGATCTGTCCAAAATTATTGTTACGTAATTGTCTTAACTAGTACAATCAATTAAATTTCCATAACAATTAAATTAAAAGTGTTTTAATTGAATATTAATGATGATTGAATACATAAAATGATGAAATAATTCTCATTCATAAGAATTGATTCTTTTAGAATAGATATGAATGACATGGAGTTTGGTTATGGACAATATTGAACCAATATGATTAGATGTGTGTTTTTAGGAATGAATACTTGTAATTTTTTTTATTAAATAAGGGTTGTCATAACCCATTTTTAGGTTACTCCCAAATTCATTTTATTTTCTTTCAAAAAAACAAAAAAAAATAATTAAAAAAATGAGAAAAAAGAGAAAAACTTGAAACATTGTAGTTTTGAACAAAATTGTTTTCCTTCTTCCCCTGCGTGTGCAGAGGCAGGGAAGAAGAAAGATTTTAAAAATCTTTTCCCGTCTTCTCTCTCTCCCCTGACATAACCACAACCTACCACCATTATGGAAGAAATAGGAGACCCATGCCCTGGCCACTAAGCCTTGCACTTGGACAGAGTATGATGACCCTCTCCCTCGACATCTTATAAATACAGGGGGAAGATCACAGAACCAATGGGGGAGGAAAATTTTGAGAAGGGGAGAATGGGAGAAAATTTTGAGGGAGGATTTTGAAAAAAAAAGGGAACGAAAACAGAGGAAAGTAGAAGAGAAACAGAGAACAAAAGGAAAGAAAAGCATAGAAAAAAAAAGAAAGAAAAACGGAGGACGAACGAGAGTGGACATTGCTGGGGAGAGTTTGTTTTTAGAGGGTACACTTGGAGCATTTTTTAGAAAAAAGACACAGAAGAGAAGACAAGATAACAAAAATCGGAGAGAGAGGAAGGAACAAACATAAAAAGAAAAGGAACCAGAAGGAAACAGGGGAGAACAAAGGTGGAAAGAAGTAGAGGAGGAAGAGGGAAACATATGCAGAGAAGAGAGAGAGTGAACTAAACAAAAGATAAGAAAATAGAAGAGAAAGATAGAAGGAAGAAGAGTATAAATAAAGCAGAAGAAAAAACACACCTAAGAAGAAGAACCGTCGATCGGCGCAACAACTCCTCATTACATAACCACCTCATTTGGAAGAAGAATCACCAGCGCCACCGCCAGCACCATCGTGAGGCATCGCCAAGTCTGCTTTCCTCGCCTTTCTTCTTCTTCTGCTTCACTTTATCCCCTCTGCCAGCTCCACTATTCTGCTAATGAATAATGAAGAGCCACTGTTTACTGATTTAGCTTTGGTTAAAGAGAGTCACTAGATGGGATTTCAGGTTGACCGAGCTACATACAGATTTTGGTTTTAGTTAAAGGAGATCGCCAAATGAGATTTCAGGTTGATCAAGCTACACACAAACAAACTTTGGTTATGGTTAAAAGCGATTGCTAGATAGGACCTCAAGTTAACCCAACCGCACATGAAATTTAGCTTTGGTTAAAAGGAGTCGCTAGATGGGATTTCAGGTTGACCAATTTACATTATAGAATTTTGGTTCTGGTTAAAGGAGATCCCTAGATGGAATCTCATGTTAATCCAACCATACATGAAATTTAGCTTTGGTTATAGGGAGTTGTTAGATGGGATTTCAGGTTGACCAAGCTGCATACAGATTTTTTATTCTAGTTAAAGGAGATCACCAGATGGGATCTCAGGTTGACCAAGCCACCAACATCATCTTAACATTGGAAGAAAAGTGAGAAGAATCCTACCATTAGGAAATTCTCAAAAAAAAAGAAGAAGAAAGAGAAGAGAAAGTTCAAACCCTACCATAAAAAAAAAATATTTTTTTAGGTTCTGATTAAAAGGAATCGCTAGATGGAACTTCAGGTTAACCCAACCAAATTTAGAATTTAGAGGATCGCTAGATCGGGATCTCAGAATAACCAAGTTGTTTAGTTTTGATTGTTAGTTCCTGGTTGAAGAGAATTGCTGCAAAGACAGAGTTTCAGATCAACCTAGCTTTGAGAAGATCACTTTTGAAAGTTCAGTTTTATTCATCTTTACAAAACTTACTATGCAAAGTCTATGCTCCTTAAGAATTGTAAAGAGGGAGGAAACTGTCATAACATATTTTTAAGTTACTCCCAAATTCATTTCATTTTCTTTCAAAAAATAAAAAAGGAGAAAAACTCGAAACAATGTCGTTTTGAACGGAATTGTTTTCCATTTTTCCCTACGCGTGCAGAGGTAAAAAAGAAGAAAGATTTTGAAAATCTTTTCCCGTCTACTCTCTCTCTCTCTCTCCTAACACAACCACACCGTGCCACCATTATGGAAGAAATAGGAGACCCATGCCCTGGCCACCATGCCCTGGATTTGGACAGGGTATGGTGACCCTCTCCCCCGACATCTTATAAATAGAAAAGGAAGATTACAAAACCAGTGGGGGAGGAAAAAGTTTAGAAGGGAGAAAATTTTGAGGAAGGATTTTGGAAAAAAGAAGAAGAACAACAAAAACAGAGGAAATGAGAAGAGAAACAGAGAACAAAATGAAAGAAAACCAGAGAGAGAGGAAGGAACAAACATAAAAAAGAAAAGGAACCAGGGGAGAACATAGGTGGAAAGAAAAAGAGGAGAAACAGGGAAACCGAAACAGAGAAGAGAGAGTGAACGAAACAAAAGATAAGAAAATAGAAGAGAAAGAGAGAAGGAAAAAGAGTAGAAACAAAGCAGAAGAAAAAACACAAAGAAGAAGAACCGTCGACCGACACAACAACTCCTCATTGTATAGCCACCTTGTTTGGAAGAATCACCAGCGCCAGCGCCACCGCCACCGCCACCGTGAGGCGCCGCCATGTCTACTTTCCCCGCCTTTCTTATTTTTCTTCTTCACTTCATCCCCCCCGGGGCATCTCCACTGTTCTGCTAATGAACAGTGGAGAGCCATTGTTTACTAGGCCGGACAGGTGCCGGCCCAAACCAAAATGCATTGGGTTGGGTTCGGCCCAATAAAAAATCCAAGAAATTCAAAAAACCCTTTCAAAAAATTATGATTTTCTCATGTGTTTTTCTACCATTTTTTTTATTAATATCAGTCTGTATTTTTATGCGGTAAAGATACAAATCCAGTATTAAAATACCCGATTTTCACCAAAACATTGCAAAAATTACACAAAAAAACAAAAAAAGATGTCTTGTTTTCTTGCATACGGCCAAGTATCTAAAAAAATCATATTTTCATTCAACAAAAAATTCAAAATATGTGTTAGCATGCATTTTGGCTTTAATAACCAGTTTATTAAAGCCTCGAGAACTAGGCCAATATTTAA
>Ga0307515_10015821_pt1 | contig 13868 bp, 2 predicted proteins | sample 17_EM_MG_FD_194513 | JGI IMG/M metagenome (GOLD analysis project Ga0307515, IMG submission 194513) | Populus trichocarpa ectomycorrhiza microbial communities from riparian zone in the Pacific Northwest, United States - 17_EM | ecosystem: Host-associated > Plants > Roots > Unclassified | place... | reverse complement strand
ACTTTAGCTAACTTAGGAGTAAATGCCTTTACCTTAATTAATATAAAGTGCGCTGCAAAACTAGCTAACTTTTTAAATGCACCCCTTAAAGAACTGCCTAAACTAATCCCTATTTATGGTTATAACGGATAAATAGGGCTACTTATTATAACTATCTTGTGGATTTACCTCCGCGTTAACGGACAAAGGTAATATAATATCCCCTTCCTTATTACGGACCTTAGAAGCTATAATATAATTTTAGGGAGAAAATAGCTAGCCTATTTAGGCTTATAGCTTAATATACGAAATAGGCAGCTTATCTAGCCCAAAACTATGCCCCCAACGCCTTCCTTTATAAAAGAGATTAGTATTATAATAGAAAACCTTATACGGCCGTAGATAGACACTGTTTACTAGGCTAATGCGATGCGTAGGGACTAGGCCTTTAAGAAGGATATATAGCTTAATCTGTAACGGATCTATATATTACGCCGCCCCTAAACTACCTATATTATACTACTCGCACTAAAGACTTAGGAAGTTAGTAGTGGCCTAGCTAAGTCCCTAATAGAGAACCTAGGCCCTACGCAGCTATAAAGGAAGGCTAGGGATATTAGATAATATACTAAACTAATAGACTGGAAGGATAACTTATGGAAAATAGAACGTAAGCTAAGGAAGACTATAAACCCTATACCGCAAAATATGGCCTAATAAATATCTATAAAGAAGCCTACGGACCTCCTACTAGTTAATATCTACTGCATTAGCGCTATAGGATTCTACTAGAACCTAGTTTAGCCTAATACCGTTACCTTTATAACTAGCTTATATAAAATTAATTAAATAATTAAAGAGAAAGAAGCCCTAGCCTAAGAGAAAGACAAGCTTATAAATAAGGAGCTAGTAGAATGGAAACTACCCCATTAATACTAGAAATTTAAAGACACCTTCTCTAAAGTAGCGTCTAATATACTCTCGCCTTACTAACCGTATAACTATAAGATTAAAATTAAGCCGGATAAGGTAGTTACCCTTAGCTATAGCCCCCTCTAATAGCAATCTACTGCCGAATTATAGGCCATAAAGTAGTATCTTATTAATAACCTAGATAAGGGCTTTATTAAGCCTAGTTAAGCCCCTTTTAACTTACCTATTCTTTTTACTAAAAAGCTAAATAGAGGACTTTGTTTCTGTATTAACTACCATAAACTTAATAATTTAACCCTTAAAGACCGCTACCCACTGCCTTTACTTAATAAGACTTTGGCCTAAATAAGTAGAGCTAAGATCTTTACAAAGCTTAATATCCGTTAGGCTTTTTATTAAATTAGGATAAACCCTAAATTAGAAAACCTTATTACGTTTTAGACCCGTTACGGAATATATAAATATAAAGTACTACCTTTTAGACTAACTAACGGACTGGCCATATACTAACGATATACAAATAATATACTATTTAACTACCTTAATGACTTCTGTATAGTATACCTAGATAATATTATAATCTACTCTAAAAATAAACTAAAATATAAAGAGTATATCTATAAAGTCCTATAATAGCTTTAGAAAGCTAGCCTCTAAGCCAATATTAAGAAGTTAGAATTTAGTATTAAGCGTATAAAGTACTTAGGGTTTATTATTAGTATAAACGGAATTAAGGCAGACCTAGAAAAGATAGCTATAATTAACTAATAGGTACCCCTAAGGACCGTAAAGGGGGTGCAGTTATTCTTAGGGTTCTATAACTTCTACTAACGCTTTATTAAGAACTATAGTAGGATTGCCTAGCTACTAAGCCTACTTACCTATAAGGACTAGCCCTTTTACTTTAATACCGTATGTTGGTAGGCCTTTAACGAGCTTAAGAAATAACTGGTCTCTACTTCCTTACTTACCCACTTTAACCTAGAACGGCCCTTAATGCTAGAAACCGATGCCTTAGATAGTATTATAGCTGGCGTTTACTCCTAAAAGTAGACAGATGGAGAATAGTACCCTATTGCTTACTATTTAAAAACTATAGTAGATACTAAGCTAAACTACCCGATTTATGATAAAGAAATACTAGCTACTATCTCTAGCTTTTAGCACTGGCGGCCTAACTAGAAGGCACCCCCAAGTCTATCTAGGTAGTTTCCAATTATAAGGCCCTAGAATATTTTATAATAATAAAGGCCCTTACAGCCTAATAGGCGTGCTAGGCGGACACCCTATCTTAGTTTAACTTCCTAATTATATATAGGCTAGGCGCTACTAACCGTGCGGACGCTCTTATAAGGTGTAAATAGGATATAAATAACTAGACAGCCGTAAAGATCTTATTATAGACTTAAGCGCTACTATAACTAGAGCACCTTAACTTCTAAATACGGGCAGAACTAAATATAGACTTTTTAGATACCGAGATATGCCCTATTAACTCCATAGAACTGGACCTTATTAATAAACTACTGTAGGTAAACCGTACGGCCCCTTCTCTACAGAAGTACCGCAAAAAGGTAAGAAACGTTTCTAGCCTATAGTCCCTTAAAAGTGGACTGCTTAAGCACTATAAACGGCTAGTAGTAGCAGAGGAACAGAACTTACGGACTTAGCTTATTGCCAAAGCATATACCCAGGTCTCTACGGCCTACCCTAGAAAAAATAAGACCCGCAGGATTATTAGCGACTGCTACTACTGGCCCGGAATAATTATAAATATTAACCGCTATATACGGAACTGCAATAACTGCTATAAATCTATAATTCTATAAAACAAAACCCTAGGACTATTAAAACCCCTCTTAATACCCAACCGCCCCTAGTAATATATCTCTATAGACTTTTATAAGCTACCTCTAGACTATAACGGATATAATATAGTTATAATCCTAGTTAACCACTTTAGCAAACACCCGTTCTTAATTCCCTATTATAAAAATATTAATACTAAAGAGGCGGCCTAACTATATATCTACTACGTCTACCGAATTTACGGACTACTAAATACTATTATATTTAACCACGGGCTATAGTTTATATTAGCCTTTTGGAATAAGTTTACCTAAATCTTAGGTATTAAGCTAAAGCTTTCTATAGCATATTACCCCCAGATAAACAGTTAAACGGAGATTATAAATTAATACTTAGACCAGAGACTTCGGCCTTTTATTAACTACTTTTAGGATAACTAGGCCGAACTATTACCCTTAATAAACTACGCCCAAGCCACCCTACCCCACAACTCTACCGGATTTGCCCCTATTTAACTAGAAATGGGTTACCTACCCTATATAAGCTTTAACTAGGAAAGACTAGAAGGGCCCTAAACTATATGCGAAAAACTATCTTATAAGGAAGCCTAGCAGTACGCTAAGCGCTTAGAAGAAGCCTAGAAAGTAGCCTATATAAACCTAAAAAAGGCTTAGAAATTAATAAAATAGCAGGCAAATAAGTATAGACGCAAGCCTAACTTTACTATAGGCGATATAGTCTAGGTTATAATAAAAAACTAAAAGACAGAACGGCCTAGCCGTAAGCTAGACTATAAGATGGCAGGACCGTATAAGATTCTTAATAAAGTAGGCAACTTATATAAGGTTAAGCTCCTAGACTTAATTAAAGTTTACCCTCTCTTCTTACCGGATAAGCTATAGAAAGCTATAAATAACCTACTACCCGAATAAAAGAATAAACCTCCCCTACTAATTTAAGTTAACAATAATAATAAATGGGAAATTAAAGAAATACTAGCCTATAAACTTATAAAGGGAACGTTAAAGTATTATATTAGTTGGAAAGGATATAACCCGGACCCTACTTAGTACCCTATATAAAACTTTATAAATAGCCCCTATAAGCTTTAGGAGTTTTATAGCTGTTACCCTAATAAACCTAAACCGCTAAAGTACCTAAATAAGTAGATAGAGTGCTAGTATAACAAAGATAATAAGCTACTAAAAGAATATAGGGACAAGAACGCCCTAGAAATTTCTTAGTTATATAAGGTATTAAGATATCTAGAAACTTTAACTAGCGGTTAAAGTTATCTAATTAGTTAGATTTTCTTGCTAAGACTTTTAGCGGCAAAGCCTAAGGGTAGGCTTTTTTAGAGGGGGGGGGTAATATTATGGCACTAGTAGAACTTAGTAGAACTACGCACCAGTAAGTTACCACAAATTGCCGTATATTGCGGTTACGTGACGCGAAGATCTTATAAAACATTAAACGGCGCTGCTCTTCTTCTCCTTTCCTTTCCCTAGCTTTAGATTCTTGTTTATAGACAATCCAATTATATAGGCTTACGCGTCCCCTTTACCGTGCCCATGCCTCGATTAACTAAGTCGCTAACAATTAGGACTTACTAACTATCTTTTATACTATATCCGTTATATTTAGGCGCCTTAGATTTAATAGCTAGCGGTATATTATTAGTGGCAGTAACTTAGAAGTTTAAGCTAGAAGGTAAGAATAATACTATAAGTATGGCCTCTTTTATGCTATTTTTTGCTATTTTGTTAAGAGCTATAATAAGTATACCCTCTAACCGTATTATAAGGTTTTTATATCTCTATAGTAATATATAGATGTTTTTTTAGGCGGACTATTAATATTAAGCTCTATATAGGCTTATAGTTCCTTTTATAGCTTGCCTAAAGCTATATATAGATTTCCACTTATTAGATATAAGACTTAGACTACCCTAACTATTAATATACTAATTAAGCCTATAGATTATATTTAAATCTTAATATCTTCTATATTAATTATATTACTTACTACTAGGGTTACTAGCTAAGGTAAAGGGATACTATATAATAGGGTTACGGTAATATCTATAGGCTAAATTATATATAGTAGCTAAGGTAGCGTTATCTTATCTTATGCTTTAGTTTTTAGGGATAGCGTATATTTATATAGAGGTAGGTTTTTTAATTCTTATATATGCCTACTTTTAAAGGTACTTAGTCCCTTCCTTACGCGATTAGAATAAGCACTTTCTATAATTTTTAGGATTATCTATAGTTTTTAATCTAGTAAAGTATTAGTAAATTACGGGAGTTACTTATAAAACTTCTTAATATATCCTTTTTTTATTATTATAGAGTTGCCGCAATATATTACGTGCTTAGGCTTAACTTTAATTATAATATCTTTAATACACTCTTTTAGTCTATAAATAAATACTACTTATACTTCGCCTTACTCCTTAATACTGGGTAAAGTATATAGTAGCTAAGAGTTATATAAAAATCTAGCTTAAGATTAAAACATTTAATATTAACTAGATTAAAGTAATATATATATATTACTCAGTTCTATAATAAAGGTTACCCTTTCTTCTATTAGTTGCTCTTAAGAACCTTTACTAATATCTATTATAAAGGTTACTTTATCGCCTAAAAAGGCCATATACTATACTATAGTAATTTTAGGATTTCCCTTAAATTGTAGGTCTTGGCCGAGTTTAGAGGATATTCTATTAAACTTATAAGGTAAATAGTCTATAATATAGAATGACTTTTAAGTTTAAAAGAGTATTAAACGGACAACCTATAAGTATATTAGTATTTAATTAACTTTAAGAGAGTTAAAAGGCTATAGGCTATATTATTAATAATAATATCCTCCCTAATAATATTACTTAGGGATTTATTCTTAATAACCCCTTTTAGGTAAAGGGCGCCTTTAGACTATAAAGTGTATACGGCCTCGCTTAAATTGGTTAGTAGAGAAAGCGTCTATTTAAGTCTAAGCGCCTATATCTATATACTCTATATATCTATAGCTTAGTTACTAACGCGCTTATACTAGTTTAAAAGTAAGGAGTTATCTTAGTAGGGCGTAGTTAAGTCACGTGCGACATTTAGGTCGTTATATATATTGCAGAAATTTTTAAAATGCTCCCTCCTTAGTATTAATACAGCCTAGGAGAAGCCGAGTAAAGAGGGAAATTTGGCTATGGGAGGTATATTTGCGGTCCGCTTCTTATAGATTATAAACAGGCTATATATACCCACTACGTTCTAGTAGTCGCGAGAGAGAGAGAGAGAGAGAGAGAGAGAGAGAAAAGAGAGAAGGATAGGAAGTAGGGCGAAAAAGAGAGATAATATCCGATTAAACCTATATTTAAAATACTTTTTAAGAAGAGAGTAAGGCTTTAGGCGCGCTCGCTAAGCCTACTACTAGGCTCCTAACTAGTTAAGCAGCAAGGCGTACTATACTACTAGTAATATTTTACCGCTATAAAATCTCTTTAACTAAAATATGCGCTAATAGCTAAAATAGGAAATGTATAAACTATTACGAAATTAAAGCGCTATTCGCATTAACTTAATAATATATTCGCGGCATAAATAATAGATAGGATATATAATAACTACTCTTAGGTTAACTAAGAATAGCAGAGTATAGATACTTAATTATTTTAAGCTGTAAGTTACCTTTTCGCCTCAAAATTTGGCGCTATAGGTATATATATATAACTTAAGAGGCAGTCTTAATATAGATTTAGAAATAAGCTCGTAAAACGTAATTAATATAAGTATTAAGTTTAAAGCCGGATCGGATTAGATCAAAAGTATAGCTTTCTTTATCACCTTATAAAGTCGATTTCGTCTATAAAGATAGAAATTAATATAATTAAACTAGGGTTCTTAATAAGAAGGCGTAAGTAATTATCCGCTACAATAGAGCAAGTCTAAATTCGCCTAGTAATCGCCATAGGCTATTATATAGAACGTCTTGTTTCCATTACGTGTTCCTACCTCCCTCTATCTAAAAGGTGGGTTAAAATCACATAGCAGCTATAGAATTATTTTTTATAATAGCGAATATAAGATTATACTAATTATAACTAATTATATACCTAAAAGCTGCTCTATTAACGCTATCTCGCTATAACTCTATAATTAGTCTTAAGTATAGCACCTTAGCTAAATAAAGCTTGGTTCTAGAAATCTAATAATATAATAGGTGCTCTTACCTAAACTAGTAAAGAGTCCTTACCTATAAGACTTCTCTATAGGCGGCTTGCTTTTAATAGTTAGGACACTCTATATATAGCTTCTAATTAAGACTCCGTGCTTATTTAATAGCTATCTTCTTCTATATATCCTACCCTCTAATTTTAGTATATACAAAACTAAGCGGGCTAATAGTTATCTTACTACCGCTTCCTCTAGATATAAGGAATTAATATCTCTAACTAGAAATAGTTCTAGATATTCTTTTAGTGTGTATTTAAATATAACTAAGTATATATTATAGCTTAAGTTAAGCAGCTCCGAAAATGGCAAACTTCCAAATAAAACGTTATTGACGATATAGATTTGCTAATATACTTTCACTAATAAAAACCTGTAAAGCTCTATTATTAAGTCGGAGAATATTATTATAGAAAATATCTGGTATATATTTAGTCTAGGTTAATATTTAAGATCTAGTTTAGAATAATATTAAGTCCCCTATATAAAATTTAATATCTAAAGTACTAAGGTAGGGAATCTGCATATAATAGGGTTTAAAGCCTAAAGGTTAAGATTTAAGGTTAGGGGATTTAGCCTAGGATAATAGATAGAGAAAATAAGTAAATTTAGAGCTTATAAGAGATAAGGTGCCTAAATTACTATATAAGGTACCAAAATAAGGGATAGCGGATTTTTCTAGTTAGCTAGGTTATAGGAATAAGGAGGTAAAGCGTTAGGGAGAGTAGGGAAAGGGTTATAATACTAGACTATTTAGAAAGATTACTCTAATATAAGCGTAAGATAAAGGAAAGAAGTAAAGTATAGCAGCTAAGAAACAAATACTTGGTATATATAATCTCTATATATATTTAGAGCAGCTAAGGAGCTAGAGTAAGACTATATAATCTTAGCAACTATAACTTCTTCCATCCTAGGTTAGGGAGAGAGGTAATTCTTATATATAGACATAAATAAGCTATAAGGCTGCTCTAAACTTAGAATATATAGCAAGTTTTATTTTACCTATTATATATAGGTTACTAGCCACTATTTATAGGTTATTAGCAACTTTTTATAGGTTGTTGGCCACTATATATAGGCCACTAGCTACTATTTATAGGTCGTTAACTACTATATATAGCGACTCGCTAATAGGATAGACTAAAGCAACTTTTAAAAGCGAGGCTCTGATTTTAACTGCTGGTGGCAATAGCTCTAATTTATTAAGTCTATATCTAGCGCCTCCTATATATAGATCTTCTAGTAGGATCTATATTCTACCTTAGGGTTAATTTCCACTTTTATATTATCTAATAGTTCTTAAATCAATTATAAACAATATACTAAATAGAGTAATTTATATATCGTATTAATAAAGTATAGAGAGAGCTAATATATAGCAAGTTTCGCCCGCGAAGCCCTACTGCACGCGTCCACGTCGCCGCGGGTGGAAACATTATTAGGAAAACCTTCCTAACGATGGCCAAGTGCAGAGGCGATGGTAGAGAGCCGTCGCAGCGCGTGCAGCGCGCTGTTGTCACGGTTCTGTGGTGTTGAGCTCGCGACGCGTACGAAGCATTGTATAAAGCATCGCTCCCAACACCACTAGGAGCCTCACTGCCTCCGATTAAGGCTCCCGCTCTACCATCTAGGGAGGCATTTAATTAAGGGAAACTGGGATACGAAAACCACCCGACGTATGACTACCTAGCTCGTAGCTAGGGCTGAAACTGGCCTTATTAAGCCAGCGGATGCGGACGCGTCCTAGGCGTACGATAGGACACCCTTGGGCTTGCACTAGCTCTAAGACTAAGAGGATATGGCAAGGGCGTAGGGAACCTCTTTTTATAAAAACTTATTAAGGTTAACGTATTGCAGATACTTTGTACGAAACTTATTAAGGCCCTAAGGCCACCATAAAGAACTTATTAAGGCCCTGCCTAGAGAACTCGTTAAGGCCCCTCTATAAGGGCCTATTTGGTATTTAGTATACCTAGGTAACTTAAAAGAGGGTCTTAATAGGCGTGGTGCGCGCGACCTAGTCGACAGCGACGCGACAGCGACGTAACAGTGACGTGACGGCGACTAGACGGCTTAACGAGGTGGAAACATAGGTAAAGCTCTAGGCAGTAGAAACACAGGCCAGCTTTAACGGCCCTATAGCGTTTAACTTAGTTGACCTATAGGTGACTTATAGAAGGGTCTTAATAGGCGTAGTGTATATAACCTAATATATATATATAGGGGAGGCTATAGGGGAAATATAGGCCAGTTGGACGAGGACTTAATAGTTAAAGACATAGGCCAGCTTATAAAAAGGGGGGGTATAAGCTTAGTTAGTAGGAGAGGGGGGAGCAGGTTGTCCGGCGCGGGACCTATCTCTATAGCCCCCTCCTATAAGATATAATCGGCCTATTATAAGGAGACTTTTATAGGTAACGCAAAATAGGAGCTAGTAGTATATAGGGTATTGCGCCCCTATATTACTACTAGCCCCTATAAGGCGTAGTATATAGTTAGCCACTGCTGGCTTTAGGGACCTTACCCTTTAACTAGGCCCTAACCCCTAGTACAACTAGTAGGCAGGTAGGATTACGTCCTAGCTAAAGAGATTACTACGTAGCTTAAGAGAACGGATATATATGTCGGTATATTAACAGACAGAACCGTTTCGATTCGCTAGGACGGTATACCGGTAAGACGTACTTATAGAGTAAATAGGAGTTACTTAGGCAGAAGAGGCTTTAGCTAAACCTTAACCGTAGAAGGTATACCTAATTATATTACAGGATGTAGCCACGACGCCCTTATAGGACTACGTTAGTAGGCGCGTAAAACGGGAGTTGCGACCCCTAAAAATGGCAGCTTATGCCCACGCCAGCGGAAATAATAAAGAAAGGCGTAAAACTAGAGGCTATGGAAGGCTTCTAAGCCGTATAAAAGCGTACTAACTTTAGGAGGAAACTCTTATATAGACTGCTAGGGGGCGGACTGGTACTTAGGCTAACCCTATTATAAGATATCCATAAGAACTGGTGAGAATCCCTATATAATTAGTGGTGGCAGCTAACTGCTTATAGTTAGGATAAAGCACTAAAAAACTGAGGTAGAGGCCTAGATAAGTAGGCATAGTAAACTCTACTATATTATTAGTACTACTAGTATATATAACTACCTACCTACTACCTAGCGAGCTAAAGGTGGATTTATTTATCGTTTTACCCCCTTTCCCCTAATAGAAAATTCTTCTTAGGGTGGTCCTAGCTTATAAGCGAGGCATAGATAAAAACACTAAAACTATAAAACATAGACTTTTCCTAGGTTTTTCTTCTATAAAAAGTAAAAGCCTAATAAAATAGGGGGTGTAGGTACTTTTCTATATCTCCTTTAGTTAGATTTTCTTTAATAAAAGGAGGATTGCCTTTAGGGCTTTTCTGCTAGTAAAAGCCTAACAAGTCCTTTTTTTTAGTAGTTTTTTCTACTTCTAATAGGAAAAGAAAATAACTACACTAGTTTTTTTTAGCTAGTTTTTTTACTACCTTTTAGCCTAACCTCCCTAGAAATCTTCTAGTAGGATTAGTAAGGAGAAAAGGGCGTAGAAGGAAGTAAAAACTAGCAAGGCTTTTTGTCTAATTTTTTACCTCTAGAACTAGGAGATAAGAGACCTAAGGAGGTTATTATCTACTGCAAAAATTAGGAAACCCCCCTATAAGCTTTAAAATGGCAAAGACTTATAAGTCTAAAAAAAAAGCTATCTAAAAGCAAAAGTATAGAGATAGTTAATGATATACCATCTACCTCTACCTCTACCTCCTCTCCTCTATCCTCCCCTTGCCTATTCAATCCTCCAATCTATATAGGAAAAAAAAGAAGCTACTCTTAATCACTTTCTAAAAAAGAAAAAGAAAAGAAAGAAAAGAAATTAATACTAAAACCAAAACCAATGCCAAATAAGAGAGGGAATAGATTTCAGCCCTATACTCCCTCCTTTCCTTTCCCTAAATTAACACCTATAAAAGGCTCTAGAAAGCCTAACCCAGGCCTATAAAGGGCTAGAAGAAGAAGAAAAAGAAAAAAAGAACAAGTTAAATAGCTAGAGGACTATACACGGAGTATCTTAGTAGGAGAAAATCCCTTTATATAAGGAAAAGAAAAGGCAAACGATGTCCTAAAAGGACTAGTAGAAGAAGTAAGAGCTCTCCGTAAGGAGGTAGCTCCTACTAAGAAAACCTACACAGAGAGGCTAAAGAAGAACCTCCCTTCCTCGTCCTCCCTACCCTCCTTACCACTACCATCTCCTGCCCCTTCTACTTCTACTAAAAGTAAGAAAAAGCAGCTATAAGAAAGGAAGCTAGTCCTTATTACAGACCAAAAGGACTAACCTTTAGATACCTTCTCTATACGAAACAAAGTTAATTAACTATTTATATTAAAACTGTAAGTAGAAAAGCCAGTTTTAGGGTCTATAGGTAGAACCGAAGGAAAACAAAATATTCTCCTTATAACTACAGAAGAGTATAATATAGATTTCCTAGTTAAATATAAGGATATTTAGTATAACTGCTTTACCTTTTAAAGAGCAGAAAAACTAGAACCTTGGGTTTAAATTATAGCCTATAGGGTTTCTACCCTACCTTTTTTAGGAGAGGGAGGCTCTAAGCTTCTAAAAGAAGAAATTGAGACCTTTAATCCTATAAGGATATAAGGACTACCTAGATAGATCTTATCTAGTGTAAAAAGATATAATCTATAAACTAGGTTTAGCTTTATAGTTTTTACTATAGAGAGCGAGGAAAAAAGATAAGAAATCCTTAAGTAAAAAGAGATTTTAATTGCAGGTATAGCTACTAAGGTAATAAAATACCTCGAAGTCTCTCCTACTACGCAGTGTACTAGCTGCTAAAAATTTGGCCATATAGGAGACAGATACTCTACTAGGGCCTGTAGATATTATACGGCTGCACATCTATCTAAAGACCACTACTGTCCTACCTGTTTAATATTAGGTAGACCTTGCAAGCACATTACCCCTCTTTGCATTAATTGTAAGGAAAAACACTTTATTAATAGTAAAGACTGCGAGACTCTTAGAGCAGCTAAACTAGTATATAGTACTAGCGTAGAAGGTTCTATAAAAGAATAGATAAAACAAATAGGATCCTAAAAGGAGGTAACTCCTAATAGGCTCTTAGGAAAAGGACAGTAAAAAGCAAAAGGATAGAAATAAATTGTAAAATAATAGGGATAGGTGTTAGGATTTCCTATAGTTTTTCCTACCGTTTTCTCATTCCCTAGTAGTTGTAGTAACTTAGTATTTTACTAAGGAGCTATAAACCCTTAAGGGTTTATAAACTATTAGGACATAGCTACTAGTACATATTAAGATGCCTAGAAAGGATTTATGTATATAGAACTATAGCGCCATAGCCTAGGGCTGCATGCGCAGTATTGTACGTAGTATAATATAACGGATATTTAAAAAAAATATATAAAAAAAATTGCAAGTTTCGCCTAGTAATGCTAAGCATATATAGTTACCTTTTTATTGCCCTAATTTCCTCCCTATATTTATCTTCTTACGGCTCTTAAACTATACTCTAATTTGCCCTATCTGCTAGCCATTTACTCTTTAGTATAGGTTGCTATATTTCAATCTCTAGCTTATTTATACTAGCTATCTATTCTTTTATCTACTATATCTAGCTACCTATTATACTAGCTTCTAAATCGGACCGAGATCCTAGCTATAACGCCTTAGTTAAGAAATCTCGCCTAAAAATTAATACTATATTACTTATTAAGATAGATCTAAAGAAAGCTGTTCCTAAGCCAATCCTAGAAGCTAGTGCTATATTATCCGTTGAGATAGATCTAGGAAAAGCTATTTCTATACTAACCCCGGCTAATAGGACTACAAGCCCAGTAATTAAAAGTTTTTATTTCTCTACTAGTCGACTATTATATCTAGAAGGTTACTAAAGGGCACCTTAACCTAATAACTTCTTCTAACTTTAGTATAAACTTCTTTAAGTTAATAATATAGATATATATAACGCGGAATATACCAGTTATAGAATAATGCACTTTTTTACCCTAGAGGAACGGCATTTATTCTATAATATTATAAAGGAAAATAAATCTAAATTACTAGAGCACTTTCTCTACTCAGATAAGTTTTATCTATTGCTATTTAATCTTAAATATACTATAGCTACTCTAATTTAGCTATAGGAGAAAGTAAAAATAATTTTATTAAGCTAGCGCAAATATATTAGGGAAAAGGGTATAGAGAATACTAGGCTGTTATAGGCACCGGAAATTATATAGTAATTTAACTCTATAGATTATGGCGTTTATATTTATAGTAGCTACTTTTTATACTATTTAGTAGAGTATTTAGTAATAGATTCCAGTATATAATTATAATAAAATCCTTACGCCCCTAAATTAGTCGGCTTACGCCACTATAGAGAACCTAGTCTATATACCTAGAAGATCTAAAGCTAAAGTACCCCTATAGTAGATAAGAATCTATACCTACCTTAGTCTAGTCACGTAGTGCCCTATTAGTTAGAGTAAATACATTTATAGAATAACTCTCTCCTCTACCCTAATATTTTATAACTAATCTTACCTATTCTTACTATTAATAATTAATTAACTAAAAGCCTTAAAAATAGATATTAATAGTCTACTTTCCCTAAGTCTAATAATACTATTACCGGCGCCTAATGTTACGGACGCTTTAAGTACGATATTACGACTACTTAGGGAAGAGTTAGAAGAAGCTAGTTAGTTAATATAAGCACGGTCTAGGATGGAGCCAATAGAACTATATAACGAGGAATAGTAGCTAAGGTCACATAATATAATCTGTATAATTTATAGGATCTATATAATCCGTAATAGAGTAAATAGAGTATACGTATATTA
>Ga0307515_10015820_pt1 | contig 13871 bp, 14 predicted proteins | sample 17_EM_MG_FD_194513 | JGI IMG/M metagenome (GOLD analysis project Ga0307515, IMG submission 194513) | Populus trichocarpa ectomycorrhiza microbial communities from riparian zone in the Pacific Northwest, United States - 17_EM | ecosystem: Host-associated > Plants > Roots > Unclassified | place... | reverse complement strand
GTCGTCGACCTGCTTGTTGATGTAGCCGGCGTACTTGGTGCTGATCTCGACCTGTTCGGTGACGAGGTCGGCCAGCTCCTGACCCAATTCGGCGGTCAGCGTTTCACGTGAAACACCCGCCTCGGGTCGCGCAATCGACGCGACCTCGGCAATCGTGTCGAACACGACGCCTGGCCGGCGCAGCAGTTCAACCAGTGTGTATTCCCGTTCCAGCGCCTTGCCGACCAGCCGCTCGGCATCCGCCGCCGGCAGGATGCCGGGATGCACCCAGGTGCTCTTCAGCTTCTCTGTTTCACGTGAAACAGCGTCGCGCTTGCGGTTGAAGGCGGCCCAGCGCTCGTCATCCACCAGGCCCAGCTGGCGGCCGGTTTCGGTCAGGCGGGCGTCGGCGTTGTCTTCGCGCAGTTGCAGGCGGAACTCGGCGCGGCTGGTGAACATGCGGTAGGGCTCGGTGACACCCTTGGTGATGAGGTCGTCCACCAGCACGCCCAGGTAGGCCTGGTCGCGCGCCGGTGTCCACGCCGCGTCGCCACGCACCTGCAGAGCCGCGTTCAGGCCGGCGAACAGGCCTTGGGCGGCGGCTTCCTCGTAGCCGGTGGTGCCGTTGATCTGGCCGGCGAAGAACAGGCCCTGGATGACCTTGGTCTCGAACGAGGCCTTCAGGCCGCGCGGGTCGAAGTAGTCGTACTCGATGGCGTAGCCGGGGCGCAGGATGTCCGCGTTCTCCAGGCCTGGGATGCTGCGCACGGCGGCGAGCTGGATGTCGAAGGGCAGGGAGGTGGAGATGCCGTTGGGGTAGTACTCGTGCGTCGTCAGGCCCTCGGGCTCCAGGAAGATCTGGTGCGAGTCCTTGTCGGCAAAGCGGTTGACCTTGTCCTCGATGCTCGGGCAGTAACGCGGGCCCACGCCCTCGATGACGCCGGTGAACATGGGGCTGCGGTCAAAGCCGCTGCGGATGATCTCGTGCGTGCGCAGGTTGGTGTGGGTGATCCAGCAAGGCACCTGCTGCGGATGCATGGCCTTGTTGCCCATGAAGCTGAACACCGGCACGGGGTCGAGATCGCCGGGCTGGGCCTCGCACTTCGAGAAGTCGATGGTGCGGCCGTCGAGGCGCGGCGGCGTGCCGGTCTTCAGGCGCCCTTGCGGCAGCATCAGCTCCTTGAGCCGGGCGGACAGCGACACGGCCGGCGGGTCGCCCGCGCGGCCGGCGGCGTAGTTCTGCAGGCCGACGTGGATGCGGCCATCCAGGAAGGTGCCCGCCGTCAGCACGACGGCGCGGGCGCGGAACTGGATGCCGGCCTGCGTGACGGCGCCGACAACTCGGTCGCCCTCCACCATCAGGTCGTCCACCGCCTGCTGGAACAGCATCAGGTTGGGCTGGTTCTCCAGCCGGCGGCGGATGGCGGCCTTGTAGAGGATGCGGTCGGCCTGGGCGCGGGTGGCGCGCACGGCCGGGCCCTTGCTGCCGTTGAGGATGCGGAACTGGATGCCGCCTTCGTCGGTCGCCAGCGCCATCGCGCCGCCCAACGCGTCGACTTCCTTCACGAGGTGGCCCTTGCCGATGCCGCCGATGCTGGGGTTGCAGCTCATCTGGCCCAGCGTCTCGATGTTGTGGGTCAGCAGCAGCGTCTGCGCGCCCATGCGGGCAGCGGCCAGCGCGGCCTCGGTGCCGGCATGGCCGCCACCGACGACGATGACGTCGAATTCCTTGGGATACAGCATGGTTGTCATTCCACGATCAGTTGAGTGCGCAGACCGGCGGCCTCTGCGGCCGCAGCCTGCCGGCGGTCGGCGGTGACGAAGAGGTCGACCCGGCTGATCAGCGCGGCTGCGACATGCAATGCATCCACGGCTCGCAGCGAGGCCGTGTCCAGCGCCTGGATGGCGACACGTTCCAGGCCTGACGTGAAGGGCATCACGTCCACTTGCTCGAAACTGCTGTCGATCTCGGCGCGCGTCTCTCGCAGCGCTTCGATGTCGTAGCGGCCCTCCCGGCCCAGGCGTGTCAGTGCCGAATGCAGTTCCAACCGGCAGTGCGGCGCGGCCACCAGGCTGCGCGCCTGGCTCATGCAGGCCAGCACCGCCAGGCGGCCCGGCTCGTCAACGAAGCGCTTGAACAGCGCCGATGAGTCCAGCAACATTTTCATCGGCTCACCACGGCGATTCTTCGCGCTCTTCGATGATCATCTGCGAGCCGGTCTTGTCTCCCGGCTTCAGGCAAACCAGTGGGGTAAACGGCCGTTTCCAACTCGGGACGTGACCAGGGTCAGCGGCTTTTTCAACCACCGGAACCAGCTCCGCCACCGGCTTGCCGTGGCGCAGGATGCGCACGGTCTCGCCCTGTTCCACCAGGTCCAACATCGCGGACACATTGGCGCGGAATTCGCTCAACGGCAGGCTGTGCATTGTGAATTTGTACAAAACTTGAGATTTGCACATTTTAAGCCGGCGACGACAATTCCGCCAATGGACTGCCGCCCCCACTGCGCCGCCTGCTGCATCGCCCCGTCGATCAGCTCGCCCATCCCCGGCCACCCGAATGGCAAGCCGGCGGGCGTGCGCTGCGTTCAGCTGGACGATGAGCTGCGCTGCATGATCTTCGGCCAGCCCGAGCGGCCGGCGGTGTGCGGCTCCCTGCAGCCCGACGAACTCATGTGCGGTGACAGCCGCGAGCAGGCAATGCGCTGGCTGGGCTGGATGGAACGACAGACGGCACCGGGCTAGAGTCGGCGCACCCAGACTCTTTCGCCCGCTGCCATGACCGATCTGCAACGCCGCCTGCTGCTGCTGTCCACGGGTTCGCTGGCGCTGCCCAGTCTGGCCGACACCCCCTGGCCCAACCGTGCCATCCGCCTGCTGGTGCCGTTCGCCCCGGGCGGCAGCAGCGAGATCGTCGCGCGCACCGTCGCGGCAGAGCTGACCAAGTCGCTCGGGCAGACCATGTACGTCGAGAACAAACCCGGCGGCGCCGGCAATGTCGCGATGGCCGAGGTGGCTCGCTCGGAGGACCAGCACACCCTCGTGCTCGGGCACATCGGTACGCTGGCCGTGAACCCCTACATCTTCGACAAGCTGCCCTACGACCCGATCAAGGACTTCAGGCCGGTCACGCTGCTTGCCAAGGTGCCCAGCCTCTACGTCGTCCACCCCGACCTGCCGGTGAAGAACCTGCGCGAGTTCGTCGCCTACGCGCGCCAGCGCCCCGGCAAGCTGAACTACGGCTCGGCCGGCAACGGCAGCGCCGGCCACTTGGCCATGGAATACCTGAAGATGGCCGCCAACCTCTTCATCCTGCACGTGCCCTACCGCGGCACCGGCCCGCAGCTGACCGACCTGCTGGCCGGCCGGCTGGAGGCCGCGGCGGTCGGCGCGCCGGCCATCCTGCAGTTCATCAAGGCCGGCAAGTTGCGCTGCATCGCCACCGGCTCCAAGGAGCGCCTGCCGCAGCTGCCCGATGTGGCGACCGTGGCGGAGCAGGGCTTCCCGGGCTTCGAGATGACGCAGTGGTACGGCCTGCTGGCGCCCGCGTCCATGGCCGCCAGCTCGGTCGACAAGCTGGCCATCGAAGCGGCCAAGGCCATCCGCTCCGCAGGCTCCAAGGAGCGCCTGGGTGCCGACTCGGCCGAGGCTGTGGGCAACACGCCGGCGCAGTTCGCCGCGTTCATCGCCCAGGAGCAGCAGCGTTGGAAGCCGGTCATCGAGCGCGCCAAATTCAAACCGGACTGAGCGCAGCCCTGGCAACCCCTTGCCGCTGCCCCCCGGAGCCCGGGGCGAGGACAACCCGAGCCGGCCGTGCCGAGGGCGGGCGCGCGATGTAGCGTGCCTGCCCGCCTCGCAAACCGCGTGTGCCGCTAAGGACTCTCCCCATGACCGCCTCATCCCCCCGCCTGTCTGCCGCCCTCGGCCTGCTTGCCCTGCTGAGCTGCGGCGCCGCCACGGCGGCCATCAGCGGCATCAATGCGGGCGGCGTCACCAACGCGCAGATCCTGCTGGACGACACGGCGTCGGCCAACGTGTTGACGCAGTTCGGCACCACGCAGTACTACACCAACCAATCCATTTGGGGCGGCAACCCGCTGGGGATGAACTTCCTCAACATGCCTGTGACCGGCGACTCGGCCAGCTTCGCCTTCAACGCCTTCGGCTGGAACGGCATCTGGCCGCCTACGCCCTACGGCTTCAACCTGCTGAACCTCACGGTCACGCAGAACCCCACCGGCAGCGGCCAGGTCGAGGGCAAGGTGGTGTTCCGCATCGAGTACCAGATCGACGCCGCAGGCTTCAGCGCCGCCTCGCTCTTCCTGCCGCAGTACGTGGTGAGCGGCACGGTGCAGAACGGCGGCTACGCGTTGGCGCAGGGCCAGGTCGATTTCGTCAGCGCCGCCAACGGCCTGCTGGAAAGCGTGCACTACCAATACCTGAACGTCACGCCGGGTGCCTTCACCAATCAGCCGCTGATGAGCCAGACGCTCAACAACCTGGGCGCCTTCACGCTGCCGGGCAACGACACGCTGACCATCGATGGCTTCTTCCTGGCGCGGGTGGACCCGGCGTCCATCACCATCTCCACCGTCGGCGCCGTGCCCGAGATGTCGACCTGGGCGCTGTGCCTGCTCGGCCTGGCCGCGCTGAGCGGCGTGCACGGCCGGCGGCTCGTCTACGCTCCCCCGCCATGACGCCCACCGACACGCCGCCCCCGCCCGACAGCCTGCTGGCCCGGCTCGCCGCAGAACGCAGCGCCTTTGCCGATGCCTACACGCTGCCGTTCCCGCACAGCGTCACGCTCGCCGAGCTCGTCGAGGCCTTCTACACGACGCGCCTCTTCAAGGTGGAGCGCGCGCTGCTGGCGCTGTTCGGCAAGCCTTCCAGCGACGCGATGGCGCGGGCCGTGGCGCTTGGCGAGGGCCAGCGCTTCGCCGTCTGGACCGTCCAAGCCCGCGAGAGCGACGAGCTGCTGATGCACGAGGACAGCGGCGCCACGCGCTCCTGGTTCAAGGCCCAGGCGGGCGAGGGCGGTGGCACGACGCTGTGGTTCGGCTCGGCCGTCGTGCCGCGTCGGCGCGGGCCCGGCGGGGAGGCGCGGATGGGCCGCGTCTTCCACGCGCTGCTTGGCTTTCACCGCTGGTATTCGAGGGCCTTGCTCAAGGCCGCCGCGCGGCGGCTCAGTTAGCGCTCGGTGCCCGGGCCGCTGATCTTCTCGGTGACCGGCTGCCCTGTCACGGCGTCCTGGATCCAGACCTCGCAGACCTTGGCAGCGATTTGTCCGTTGACGAGGTAGCGCTTGCCCTCTGCGGGCGTGAAGCGCACCTCGCCCACCGTGCGGCAGCTGGCATTGGCCAGGGCGAGCATGGGCGAGGCGTACTGCGTCGTGGCCTGTAGCTTCACCTGGGCCGGGCGCAGCGGCAGCTCGTTGGTTAGCGCCACCGGCGTCAGCGTCATGCCGCTGCCTTGGCCGGCCCGCGTGCTGGCCATGCTGCTGCTGGCCAGGCGCCGGCCATCGACCTGCGTGATCTCGAAGACGTGCAGCCGCTGCGGGCTGACGGCCACGACCTGGTCGGCGACATTGGCCGTGGGGCCGGTGTAGTCGGCCGGCGTGGCGGGCTCGAATGCGCTGAAGCTCTTGAAGCTGGTGCAGCCAGCGAGCAGCAGCGCCACAGTGGCCGCCGTGAAGACGAAGTGTTTCATGCGCAGCAGATTAACGCGCTACTGCCGCGCGCATCGAGCGCGCCACGTAGAACAGCGCCACCGCCGTCAGCGCGAAGCCGACGACGACGCCGGGCAACACCTGGCCCCAGCGCAACGTCTCGCCCTTGAGCACGGCCAGCATCAGCGTGTTCTGGGCGAGGCCCGGCACCCACAGATACCAGGCCGCCTCGCCACCCGGGTTCAGCAGCGTGACCATGGGCGCCAGGCTGATGGCGGTGACGATCAGCGTGCTGCCGGCCTGCGCCTCCTTGAAGGTCTTGGAGCGGATGGCCAGCGCCATCAGCATGGCCGACAGGCCGGCCGCGAGCGGGATCTGCAGCAGCCAGAAGGCCAGCACCTCGGGCATGCCGAACTGGAACATCGCCTGCAGGCTGTCGCTCCTCAACAGCCACTGCGCGGGCACGAAGCTCAAGCTCGACAGCAGCGCCACCGCCATGCCCAACAGCGCGACAGCACCCCACTTGCCGACGACGATGGCACCGTGCGGCGCCGGATTCATCAGCAGCGGCTCCAGCGAACCGCGCTCGCGTTCGCCGGCGGTGCTGTCCAGCGCCGCGGTCAAGGCGCCGTAGAGCACGGCCATGATGATGAACATCGGGATGATGCTGCTGAGCCGCGCGGCGCGGGCCTGCACGCTAGCGAGGTCGCGCTCCTCGATGTCGATGGGCTTCAGCAGCTCGATGGACACGCCGCGCATCGCCAGGTTCAGCGACGCGCGCTCCTGGTTGAAGCCGTACAGCAGGCCCTTGACGGCGCCCACGCTGGCCTGGGCGCGCTGGTTGGCGCTGTCGCTCATCACCTCGACGACGGGCGCCTCGCCCGCCAGCAGCTTGGCCTCGAAGTCCGCCGGGATGACCAGCAGCGGCGCCGCCATCTTTCCTTCGCGCAGGCCTTTCTCATAGCCTTCTCGAAGCACGTCGCCCTTGATCGAGTTGATGGTGTAGGTCTGGCGCTGGAGGTAGTTCACCAGCGTCGGCCCGTTGTCCGCGCCGTAGACCACCACCTCGCGCTTTTCGGCGCGCTCCTCGAACGATGCGATCAGCCCCGACAGTGCCATCAGCAGCAGCGGTCCCATCAGCAGCGCCGGGATGAGGATGCGCAGCAGCGTGCGCCGGTCGCGCAGGGCGTCGGCGAGTTCTTTGGTGAAGACGATCCAGGCCTGAGTCATGCTGCGATCTCCTCAGGAAATGCAAGTTTCACGAAGGCGTCCTCAAAGCGTTGTTCGCCCGCCAGCTCCAGCAGCGCCGGCACGTTGCCGTGCGCCACGCTGCGGCCGTGGGACACGATGACGACCTCGTCGCAGAGCTGCTCCACCTCCTGCATGATGTGCGTGGAGAAGACGATGCATTTGCTGCCGCCCTCGGGGCTGCGCAGCCAGCGCAGTGCCTCGCGCAGCGCGCGGGTGGCCAGCACGTCCAGGCCGTTGGTGGGCTCGTCCAGCACGATGTTGGCGGGGTCGTGCACCAGGGCGCGGGCCAGCGCCGTCTTCATGCGTTCGCCCTGGCTGAAGCCCTCGGCGCGGCGGTCCAGGATGGACTGCATCTCCAGCAGCCGGGCCAGCTCCTCGGCGCGCGCATTGGCGGCATCCAGCTCCATGCCCTGCAGGCGGCCGAAGTAGGCGATGTTCTCGCGCGCACTCAGGCGCGGGTAGAGGCCGTGGGCGTCGCCGAGGATGCCCATGCGGGCCAGGGCTGCCAATGTGCCCCCAGTTCGGCGCGTTGCGCCTCCGACCCCCCGAGGGGGCTGAGCCGGCTCGGGGCGGCCCATTGCCGACTCGCGGCTCCCGACGACGATGCCGTCGACGGCGATGTGGCCGCTGTCCGGCGCCAGCAGGCCCGCCAGCATGCGCAGCGTCGTCGTCTTGCCCGCGCCGTTGGCGCCCAGCAGACCGGTGATACGGCCGTTGGCAGCGGTGACGCTGACGCCCTGCACGGCATGGACCACGCTCTTGCGGCCGCGCTTGAACAGACCGGCGCCGGTGCGGGTGGTGAACTGCTTGTGAACGTCCTGGATGTCGATCATTTGGCAAGCCCTCCCTGCACGGGCTGGAAAGCGGGTGGGCGCGGAATGCGCGTCGCGCAGGCCGCCTCCTGCGGCAGTGCGGCGGCGTCTGTCTTGGCGTCGATGAAGCGGAACATCAGGTCGCGCACGCAGCCCACGGCCATCACGCCATGGCCGGCCTCGGGCACGACGAGGTGTTGCACGCGCTCCGGGTGGCCCACAGCCAGCGCCTTGGCCACGCGCTCGCCGTGGCGGGCCGGCGTGGCCGGGTCGGCGCCGCCGCTCATGAGGAGCACGGGGCTGGGTGCGGGCGGCAGCGTGTAGAACTCAGCCGGCACGTTGCCACGGGGCCAGGTCTTGCAGACGCGGGCGTACATGTCGGCGTCGACGGTGCGGTAGTCCTCGCCCGGCTTGTCGCTGGCGCCGGCCAGGCGGGGCACGTCCTCCGCGCAGATGACGGAGAAGTGCATGCCGGCGGCCAGCTTCATGCCCTTGCCGCCGGTGAACGCCGTTGTCAGGCCGAACAGGCTTTCAAAGCGGCCTTCGCTTGCCGCCGCGTGGATGGCGGCGGGCAGTGCGGCGGCCAGGGCCGGCTGGTAGAGCGGCGGCCGCACCGCGCGCAGCAGCAGCTCGCGGTCGACGGTGAAGCGCTCGGGCTGGCCGGTCAGCGGCTGGGCCACCGTCACCTGGCGTGGCAGCGAGGCGAGCAGTTTGCGCCAGTCGGCGCGCAGTTCGGGGTGGGTCTTGGCGTGGGCGGCTATCAGCTTGTCCAGCGCCGCCTGCGTGTCGGGCGAGAAGCTGGCCGGCAGCACCATGTCCGGCGGCGCCACGCCGTCGATGACGGTGCGGCGCACCTTGGTCGGGAACTGGCGCAGATATTCAAGCGCGGCGCGCGTGCCGTAGCTGCCGCCGACAAGGTTCCACTGCGGCACGGCCAGCGCCTCGCGCACGGCGTCCATGTCCTGCATCGCGATGGTCGTCGTGAAGAAGCGCAGGTCACCGTAGGGCAACTTCTCGAGCGTGGCGCGGCAGGCGTCCAGGCGCTTCATCTGCGCGGCGGTGTCGAGCTGCTCGGTGATGGGCAGCTTGGTTTCGTCGGGGCAGTCCAGCGGTGCCGACTTGCCCGTGCCGCGCTGGTCGATGAAGACGAGATCGCGCCGGTTGTTCAGCCGCGAGAGGCGCGGCAGCACGCGCGCGGCCACGTCGATGGCGCTCTGGCCAGGGCCGCCGGCCAGCATCAGCACGGCGTCGGGCTGTTTGTTGCGCGCCATCGCCGGCACGACGAGGTAGTGGAGGTCGACCTTGACGCCATCCGGCCGCGCCGGGTCCAGCGGGCGTTGCAGGCTGCCGCACTGCAGCTCGTTGGGAATGCCGTCGATGCGGCAGGGCTTCAGCGGCGCCGCGCTTGCCGCCACGGTCGCCGTGCCCAGGCCGGCCGTCATCAGGAGCCTGAGCAGGCGCCCTCGCCAATCACGCATGCCAATCTCTACTGGTCGTTGGAATGGCGCGCAGTATCCGGCCCACGGGGGGCGCGCTCGGGACCGCTGCGGCGAATGGTGAAGCCGGCCGCATGAGCGGCCGCAAACGCCGGGTCGTTGGCAGTCAGGCGACGCTGGCGACAACGAGGCGGGCCAGCGCCGCCGTTGCGTCCACCACCGGCAGGCCGCATGCGGCCGCATCGAGCACGAGGGGGATCTCGGTGCAGCCCAGCAGCAGCACGTCCGCGCCGCGCTGGCGCAGGGCCCGGGCTGCGTCGCACAGCAGGGCCTGCCCGTCCTGCAGGCGGCCGGCCTTGACGGCCTCGATGCCGGGCATGACCTGCTCCAGCATCTCGGCCGCCGTCGGCAGCAGCCATTGCACCGGCGGCGCATCGACCAGGCGGCGGTTGATGTAGAGGCCCGAGGCGATGGTCGCGTCGGTGGCCAGCAGTCCGACGCGCGCGTCCGGGCCAGTCAGGTCCAGCGCCTCGCGCAGCGCCGCGTCCACCAGATGCAGCATAGGTCGCCGCAGTTGCTGCTGCACTTCATCGAACCACAGGTGGGCGGTGTTGCAGGGCATGACGATGAGGTCGGCGCCTGCTGATTCCAGCCGCCGCCCGCAGGCGACGATGGCCTCTAGCGGCGAGCCGCCCTGGCCGCGAAACGCCGCCGTGCGGTCGGGGATCTGCGGCAGGCAGCTGACGATCATGGGCACATGGTCCTGGTCCCGCGCGGCGGGCGTCGCGTCCAGCACCTTGCGCATGAAGTCGATCGTCGCCAGCGGGCCCATGCCGCCGAGCACGCCAACAACGTCCATGTTCAGACTGCCGGCTTGTCGGAGAGCTGCTTGAGGTTGTCACGCAGCTCGGGGCTCATCGGCGCGTTCAGGTTGATGCCGCGCGGCGGGATGGGCGACTGGAACCACTTCTTGTACAGCGCCTCGAACTCACCACTCTTGATCAGGCCCGCCATCGTGTCGTCGACCAGCTTCTTGAACGCCGGGTCATCCTTGCGCAGCATGATGGCGTAGGGCTCTACCTGCAGCGCGTCGCCGACGACGGCCAGCGCGGCGGGGTCCTGGCTGCTGGCGCGCAGGCCGAACAACAGGATGTCGTCCATGCCGAAGCCGTCGACGCGGTCCTGCTGCACGAGCAGGGCCGACTCGGCATGATCCTTGGCGCCGAGCAGCTCGAAGCCGAGGTCGCGCTCGACGTTGACCTTGCGCAGCACCTGGAAGTTGGTCGTGCCTATCGTCGACACCAGCTTCCTGCCCTTCAGGTCGCCGAAGCCGCGCACCGGCGAGCCGGCCTTCACGAGCAGCCGTGTGCCGGTGTAGAAGTAGTTGATCGAGAACGCGACCTGCTTGTTGCGCGCGCTGTTGTTGGTTGTCGAGCCGCACTCGATGTCGATGGTGCCGTTGGTCAGCAGCGGGATTCGGTTCTGCGACGTGACGGCCTGCGTGGCCACCTGCAGGTCGGCGCGGCCGGTGGCCTTCTTCACCTGCTCGACGATGCGGCCACAGATCTCCCAGCCAAAGCCCGTGGGTTTGGCATCCCCGCCGAGGTACGAGAAGGGAATCGACGAGTCTCGGTAGGCCAGCGTGATCGTGCCCGAGGCCTTCACCTTGTCGAGGGTGCCGGGCTCGGCATGGGCGTTGATGCAGGTCAGGCAGGCCAGGCAAACGAGGGAGAGGGTGGCGAGATGCTTCATGGGATTTCTCCAGCGGGCGTTGATGGGATGCCGGAATGCTAGGAAAACACAGCCTCGTCGTGCATCGCGTTTGACCGCCACTTCATAAGCTGACCTAATGAAACAGGGCCTGTTCACCCAACGGGTAGCCAGGCGCGTTGCCACTCAAAAACCCGCGGTCAGGTTTTGAGGCGCAGTCTTGCGCACTCGAGATACCGGGTGACCCAGCGCGGGTTTTTGAGTGACAACCTTTTGGGAGAGGGGCTGTGCGGGCACATGGCGTCGTTGCACCCTTTGCCCGGGCAAGCGCCCGGGCTGCAGCGCGACGCCTAGCCCTGTACCCGCGCAGCCCCTCTCGCGCCCGACTCCCGTTGAATGAACAGGCCCCATGAGGATCAAGCACGTCGAAGTCTTCCACGCCGTCATGCTGACCGGCAGCGTCGGCGCCGCCGCCAATCTGCTGCATGTGACCCAGCCTGCCATCACGCAGACGCTGCAGCATGCGGAGCTGCAACTCGGCTATGCGCTTTTCACGCGCCAGAAGCGCCGCCTCGTGCCCACGCGCGAGGCCCAGGCCCTCTACCCGGAGGTGCAGGCGCTGATGCTGCAGCTGGAGTCGCTGCGCCGCATGGCCGCAGCATTGCGCGAGGGCCAGGACAGCCCGTTCCGCATCCTCATCGTGCCGTCGCTGGCCGTGCGTGCGTTGCCGGATGCGCTGCGCATCTTCCGCAAGGCCCATGCGGGCATGGAGATCTCGGTGCGCACGCTGCACTCCAATGACATCGCCCGCGCGATGGCCCTGCAGGAGGCCGACGTCGGCATCGTCTACGGCAAGCTGTCCCATCCTGCGCTGCAGGAGGAGCTGGTGGCCACCGGCCGGCTGGTCTGCGTCTCCGCCCGCAAGACACGCGCCGACAAGCGCACGACGGTGACGCTGCAGGAGGTGCTGCGCGAGCCCTTCATCCGCATCGACGAGCGCGACCCGCTGGGCGCCGTGCTGGCGGACCATTGGTCACGCCTGGGTCTGGCCGCCCGCGCCGGCATGACGGTGCAGACGCATCACATCGCCATGGTCATGGCCGAGCAGGGTTTCGGCCCGGCCATCATCGACTCGTTCACGGCGCAGGCCGCCACGGGTGAGGGTCTGCAGGTGCGCACGCTGCTGCCCGAGGTGCCGGTGGAGGTGCGCGCCGTGCAGCCGCAGGGCCTGCGCTCGCCACGGCCGGTGGCCGACTTCATCGCCGCCTTCCGGCAGGTGATCTCGAACGGACCGGCCTAAGCCTTCTTCATCAGTCCCTGGCCGGGATGGCCTCTGGCGCGCGATGAATGGCGGCCTATGGTGCAATAGCGCCCAGCTCCTCCCGACCTCCCACCAGCGGCCCCGCCGCGATGAAAGGCTGTGCGTGCAGACACTCGACGAGATGCGTGACCGTTGCCTGCTGACCCACGAGCAGCATGCCGAGATCGGCGCCTGGGTCAGCCAGGCGCGCACCCCCGAGGCCATCATGGCCATGCCCGAAGGGCTGTGGCGCACGCTGGAGCTGGCCAGCGTGCTGATGGACGTGGACGCCGACCTGCGGCGCGAGCCGCTGCTCAGCGACGCGCCTTAAACGCGCCCCAAGCCTGGGTCAGGCCTTGGGCTTCATCAGCCCCTGGCAGGCCGACCTGGCCTTGGCATCGCTGCCGTCCAGCTTGCCGCAGACGCCGTCGAGCTGGGCCTTGAGCCGGCCCACGGCGGCCGTCTGGGCGGGCGTCTTGTTCCAGTCGGCCAGCAGCGTCGCGACCTTTTTCAATGAGCGCTCGCTGCGCTCGTAAAAGGCGCCGGGGTCCTTGGCCGCCTCGGCAAACAGCTGGGCTGCGGCTTTCTCAATGCGCGGGGCGTCTTCCGGGCTCAGCTCGATCAACGCGGCGAAGTAGTTCGAACCCCACTGCAGGCGCGTGGCCGGGCCCTCGCTCTTGTTGAAGGCCTCCTCGTACCAGCGCAGCGCGTCCGCTTTGCGACCCTGCTTTTTCGCGTTGCCGCCGAGCTGGCTCATCAGGTAGTAGGGCGAATGGCTGCGCGCCAGCGCCGCCTTCAGCAGCTCGTCGCTGTCCTTCCACAGCCCGGCGCGGCCCAGCAGGTAGGCGGCTTGCGTGATGACGGCCTGGCGCTCGTAGCCGTCGGTGATCTCGCGGTTGGCTCTGGCGGTCTGGTCGCGCGCCTCGGCCTGCAGCGCGGCAGGAATCGTCTTCGGATTCGGCTCGTCCTGGGCCGTCTCCAGCCGCGCCAGCTCGATGCGGGCCTGCAGCGCGTTCAAGCGGTCGGCGCGGGACAGCGTCGTGTCTTCGTTCAGGCGCTTCAGCGCGGCGTCGAACTCGGCGACGAGTTGCGCGCGCGTGTCACCGGCGCTTGGCGTGATGGCCTTGACGAGGTCGGGCGCTTCGTTGCTCAGCACATCCATCTGGGCGCGGGACTTGGCCGCGTCGGCCAGCACACCGCGCAGGCGCGGCAGCTGGGCTGGGTCGGTCGCCTTGCCCTCAGCCAGCGCGCCGATGGACTTCAGCCACAGGCGCGTCGCCGTCTCGGCGTCCACACCTTCGCTGGCCTTGGCGAGCTGCGTCAGCGTCGCCGGGCGCTCGGCCACCGGCAGCAGTTGCTGCTCGTCGGTCTCCCACCCGTAAAAGCCCAGCAGCCGCCATTCGTTGGCCGAGAGCCGCTTGCCCGCCTTGGCATCGGCCAGCACGGCCTTGACCGGCCGGCCGCTGGACATGCCGAGCTGCAAGACCTTCATGACCTGGGCCGCATCGGCCTCGCCGGGCAGGCGGGTAATCTCGTTGCCGTTCGGGTTGAAGAGGATCAGCGTCGGGTAGCCGCGCACCTTGAAGCGCGTGCCCAGCTTCTGCGCGCCGGGGCCGTCGCCGTCTATGCCCACGGCCACGAAGGCCTTGCTCTGCTCGATGAAGTCCGCGCGGTTGAACAGCGTCGCCTTGAGCTGGTTGCAGGGCGGGCACCATTTG
>Ga0307515_10015819_pt1 | contig 13872 bp, 5 predicted proteins | sample 17_EM_MG_FD_194513 | JGI IMG/M metagenome (GOLD analysis project Ga0307515, IMG submission 194513) | Populus trichocarpa ectomycorrhiza microbial communities from riparian zone in the Pacific Northwest, United States - 17_EM | ecosystem: Host-associated > Plants > Roots > Unclassified | place... | reverse complement strand
GCGACATCACACTGGTGTTCTCATCTTCGATAACGCTTACCCACCACGGATTTTCTCTTCTCTCTTGATTGGGGTTTCCCAGGATGTTCTATTCTTCTTTCAGTTGGGACGGGAACTAAAAGAAGGGCTTAGTCGTTAGCTGTGCACGTACTGGGACAGTACAGCGAGGGGGAGCCAAAATCAACGGCGAACTGAAGGCTCGGTTTGAGTCAAGCGTCGTTTATGGGATGCAACTTGATGAACACCACTGTTGTCGACAGAACATATATGCAGAGTCAATTGGCCGGGGTCCCGGACCAGGGCGTTGAAGCAGTGACAGCGGTCGCGCGGGGTTTGAGACCAGCGATCATATCGAAAGATGATACTGCACAAATGGATTGACCGCATCACTAAAACCTGATACTTGCTTGCCGCAGAGAGGCATTATATTAGGGTGGTAGCCAGATAAAAATACAATAGACCTTATGAGCACGATAGGCCGTCTTTGACACTCCTCTACCTGGTGTCAACCTAGAAGGTAGGGCTTAATCAACTTCAATGGTTGGGTTAGTCTATCAATCATGTGGGGTAGTCCACTTCTGCATACATGCTAGTGTATTGAGAGACAATCCTGTTAGATGTCGGGAGTTTTCGGTGAGGCTCCATACGTCTGCCATGCCCGCATCTGAATGTTATGGCCGGTTGTTGCAGGCGAAGTGGTACAACCTCCATGTGCTAGCTACGCGCACTGCTTTCCACGGACAATAAATATTACTCGCGTTGCTATGACACGGGCTATAGTCACTCCGTTATCACACACTGATGTATATAAATTTGACCTACAACCCGTTGCGGCCACTTTGACCAAAAATGTTTTTTTGTGGCTTGGACTCGACCACAACTTCCACGTAGTTCCGAGCGGTAAGTTTCTCTCTGAAACGCAAATGGTGGTCGCAGATACTTGGCTGGGGGGTTACAGCAGACCTCGGGCGCTGGCCCCCTGCCGTTCTCTACTCGTCGTCGCTGTTTGCGGTCGTCGCTGTCCACGACGCGCTCGAGCCGATGTTGCCCGGTGCAGCACTCGGTGGTTGGGCCTTCCCCTGGGTCCTCTCTCGCCCTCCCGGGCCTGTGGTCCTTCTGGTACGTTGTCTCCCCCGTCTGCGGGGATTTTCCCAATTTTCCTCTGGCCTCTCGCTGGTTGCCTCGCGGTGGTGGTGCGTTGCACTGCCCGCGGCCACGCACGGCCGGGCATTCAGTCTCTAGTCCTCTAGGTATACCCTGGTGGTCCTTGCTCCGTGAGTTTCTCCCCGTTCCTCCACGCTATGCGGCCGGCATGTGGCTCGCTGCTGACCGCCCTCGGGCTTTCCCCTGCGGGTCTAGGCATGGACAGTCGGTTGGGCTTCGCGAGTCCCTGCAGCTTAGAGTGCATGCGACCCACTGTCCCGCCCCCTAGACCGAGGATTTTGCAGCACTGTTTGCATAGCCAGCCGTCCCCAAAAGTTGGGGCCTCGGCCTAGCCAAACCAGCTGTCCATGGGGGTCTCCTCACCCTGTCGGGCATGCCGTAAGGGCATATGGCATCCCCTCCAAGAGCAGAGCTGGGGCATCTGGAAACAGCGTGCCCCCACCCCTCTACTCAAGAGTAGGGATGGCAATGCAGTAATCCGTCATCTTGGACGACGGACGACGTATCCGGACGACGTCCTTTCCTTTCCCCCATCAGTGGCATGATGCATCTTTAGGATGCCCTGGACATCACGTGCCCCACCAAGGTGGTCCACGAAGCTTGCCTATTGCATGCTGGGGTAGACACCGCCCCTCAATTGGTCAGTGCCCCCTCACTTGAAACCGGGGAAGTGTCTGGAGTCGGGAAGGCGACGCATCGCTGGCACAAGCGTGTGTTAAGGGTGTTGTCGGACTGACTTTGGCTCTGCCTAGGGAGTCTTTCCCCCACAGAGATGCCACACTCTGTATACTAAACGGCCATGGACTCTTGTCATACCCCTCCCGGCACGCGGGCTTCCAGATGCTGCGGCCTGTGGAGAGGCGCGGTGTGTACGGAGGCGTCCTAATAGTAAACGCTGCGGGAAGAGTGGAGACCAGTCGCTGGGTCTCCATGGAGGGAGCCTCCGAGCTTTTTGCACAGGAGGCGGGTCCCACCCGGCTTGGGAGTCCTTCCCTACGGAGTGCTGGCGCGTACACTCAGTCTAAACCGCGCTTGGTGATGCATCTACCAGTAACAAATGAAAAATGGCTATGTGGCCCTCCACATAAAAAACGGGATACAGGTGGTCATCTTTGACCACTGGCTCGCTCGGCTTGTACCTTGGCTGCTCTGTTGGGCGGTCAGGGTATGGATCTTAGAGCTAAGAGTGCTGTGCGATATGCCTGCGCTCGCGTGATGGTCAAACACGTGAATAAAAGCTAGTGGCCACGCTCCACTTGAATCCTAGCCAGCGGTTTAACAGATGGCTTTAGTGGATCGGTTCTTCGGGACCCCCACGGATGGAGATGCCGAGCCCGCCCTTTCCAGCTCTTCGGAGTTGCCAGGGAATGATTAACAGCTGCCTCCCCGAATGGCCGGGGCTGTTAGCCGCCTGGGCCCATACCCAGTAAGATGGCGTGGAAGCTCCCAACTCCGTGATCGGTCCTCTGGATCAGCCGGTAAAAAACGCGCCCGCAGGTGGTACCTGCGTTACCAATCCCCCTTGCACTGTGGAGGTACCCACACTAAAAGCTACCATGGGTTCCGATTCTGTATGACGACGAGTCGGGACGCGATTGTTCTTCTCACGTGCTCCTCTGAGTATGTGGAATTTTTGCTGACCCCGAGATTTATCCTCCTTTCTTTTCAGATTCACTTCTTTTACATCTGATCAATAACATGACTATCCCCGCCCAACGCGCACTAATCGTCACCGCAGCGGAAGCTGTCAATATCATCAATCTATGCCTGTTTGGCGAACAAGCCGTCCTGTCGCGGCCCCGTGCCCCCATCCTTAGGAAGGCTAGACGTCGCGTTGAGAATGCCTTGGTGCAGCTCCCACGATATGATCCCCTTGATGGGGTAGATCTGGAGGAGTTGATCGCTTCCAATGCCCGATCCAGTACGCCACCTACTGCCGCCCTTAGTGCCTCCCTTTGGCGCCCACTCAATCACCCTGGATTCCTTCCTGGCCTCTGCTACCTAGCAGCGGTGCAGGAACATAATGTTCGCAAAGCCGTCTGGACCCTTGGCTACTACCCCACAGTGTTCACTCTCAGGAACTCCCCCCTGATCGAGCAGCGTTTTGCGTTTGTCGTCCCCCAGCGCGCAGGTTTGTATCATCTGGTCACCACACAATCGTCGAGTTCCAAGACCCTCCTGGATGTCCCTGGCCACTGGCTGGTCGGAGCTCATATACCCCGAACCGGTCCTTCTGCGCCACGAGCAGGGCCCTCCGGTGTCAATGCATCTTGGGGGAGACCCCAGCCCCCAGAGCCTCCCCGCCCTCAGCCAGCCTTCCAAGGCCTCCACAATGCTCCGGCCGGCGCTCCACGAGGCCCGCCCCCTCCGAGGGTGCCCCCACCACCTAGGGCGCCTTTACCGCCTCAGGAGACTCTTTTGCGGAACGCCCCCAGGTATGATGCTGGTCACCCTGGCCCCCCGCCCAGGGGGAACAGGGGGAAGGGGAAGAATAAGAACAAGTTTGTGCCATTCGCACCTTACTCTACTGACCCACGAGCCTGTCGTCCATCCTCCCCCACTGCGAAGTGGAGAGCGGCTATCTCTGATCCTCTAGATGACGCCATGAACGGGTTCCGGGCGACTTTGGACGAATACCCCGCGGTTCTGACCAAACCCGCCTGGTCCGACCTCTTGTCTTTCCTGAATAAAGCCAAACAGCAGGAGGGCTTCGACAGAAAGAGTTTTGTCCCCATCTTGAAAGAAGCATTCGATCCTCTTTTGGAGAAAGTGCAGGCAGCGGCAACCGCTCAGCAGGAGGAAGAACAGCAGCGGGAAAACGCCCTTGCCGAGGCGTCTAATGCGCTTACTGGCATGGTTGCGAGGCTCCGGGATTTGGATCGCGATCTAGCTGATCCCCTGCCTGATGCAGACATCCCAGCATTGGAAAGAGAGAGAAGCCTCCTGAGCGCACGAATTTCTGAACAAGAGAGATTGGTAGACCAGATGGACGGAGCCGAAGAGCCCGCGGATACTGAACACGTAGATGCCCCCTTGGTAGCTGACCATGACGCACCTCCCGCGCAGAGGGCCGACCCGAAGCCCTCGTACAAGGATCTTTGGCCAGAGACCAACTACCAAGACCACGCTGCCCGCACTGCCCCCCTCTTCCCGGTGGTGGTGGGGAAAGCCCCCCTCGATAGCCTGAAGCCGGTCATGAGAGACCAGGTCGACTCCAAGCTTTACCTCCCCCGGTCACTAGAGTTATACTCGTGCGACGAACTCACCAAGCTGGCCCCGCCGAGAGGGGCTCGCTGGAATAACCGATATGAGGACCCCCTCGAGCCCGTCAAGAGCTGGTCTTGGCAAGAATTCGAGAACGTGTACAATAAGCCGGGATATCACTTCATGTTCGCGAGGGTAGCGCAACTGGGCCCAATGTTCAAGGACCCCAAGTTATCACTACTCCGCTCCAAGCTGGCACAGAGGTGGCAGTGTGAGGTACATTTTGAGCGCATGAGCCCCAGGCAGGACTGGATGCTTTGCACGGTGCCTTCCGGTTCCAAGGGAGAGACGGAAGCCCAGTCTTTTGACCTCATCCGACTGGCGGAGACTAACGCGGTGTACGTTATTCAGCGTTTGGCCCCTATGAGTAAAGCCAGAGACCTGGAGTGGGTAATCAAGGGGTCTGTGGCGGACGAGACCTCTGTCTTCCTCCAGATGCGGAAGCGGCTCCTGGAGTTTGAAACTAGCGATGTCCGGCTGGGTTGGAGAGTTTTGGGCGTCAGAAAGGGAGGCGCCACCTCCAAGTTCAGAGGCACCTTCACTCTCAAATCGGAAGACGTTTACTGGCCTTGGTCTATGGAGTTCGATCACAAACATGGCTCCGTGCCCGACGCCTCTCCACTCCTTAATTTTGAACCGTCATGGTCGGCCAAGCGGCCTTATGCGTGTCAAGGATGCTACTCATCTGACCACTTTACGGCAGAATGCCCCCTACCCTTCATGAAGATCGGGGGGCTGTCCATTATCAGCATGCCGGCTAGGAGTCTAGTGCTGAAGAAGAAAGCAGGGGAACGGGTTATCGACCTGGAGAAAGCTACATGGCAACTGCCGATAAGAGTGCCCCCCTCCCCCTCCGTCAAGAGTGCCGCAGCGCCTAGGCATGCCCGTCTTCCTGGACAACCGATCGCGCCTCCCGCCTTGTCAGCCGTAGAAGAAGAGGACTTAGGTGGCGACGTGGATATGGAAGACTCAGACGATGATAATGTGCTAGAACAGGTAGAGCCGGCACGTGTTACTGCCCTGTCGAACTTCCTGTGTGGACGCCTCCTAGGTAACGCCAACCCCGTCGTGGGGCTGACCAGGAACCTTATCTTCTCGGTATGCAAGTTCTTTGGCGGATCAATATATCCCGTCCTGTACTCCCTTCGGAGGGACGGGCATTTGCCGAATACCGTATCTGATACTACATTGCATGACGAGTTCACTCGCCCTCCCACTGATTATGCTCCTAGCCCCCCCGGCAGTAAGCCTTTGCCCCATGATTGCCATACCACTCTAACACGAGTCGGTCTAGACCCCAGTGATGCCGTGCCCCCTCGGGTCCCTGGCGACCCCAGTGGCGGTCAACCCCCTTTGGCTCGGAGTGCTGTGCACTCCGACAGCCCCTTGGCTGACCAGCCCACTACCTGTGAGGATCTTCGCACATGAGCACTTTGCACACGGTGCCGGCGGTTCTCTGACTACTCTCTCTTACAGCACTACCTGCGGCGGCCATCGCCCCAACAGGTGACGGGCACTATACAACACCTGCCATCTTGGCTGCAGTAACACAATCCCAGTCACATGTCAGTGCCACGCCCACGCCCATTACCGCTGGACCCCCCACTGGAATACCCTTGACCTCCCAAGAAGTCCTAGTTACGGACCGCGACCCAGATATGGAAAAATATTACGCGCCTGTGCCGTGCCCTCCCCTGCCCGCCCTGCCTTCACAGTCGTCCACGTACACATGGCCAGATAGCTTGGTAGACGTAGCTGTCGCCCCCGTGCCCCCAATGGAGTTGAAGTCTCCTCAGCCCACCCCTCCAGCTGTGCCGGAGCTCGCTGCAGAGCCTCTATTTTTCAGCCCCTCGCCCCCCCCTGTTGCCGCTCCGGCCCCCCCGCCGGCTCAAGCTGTCCTCGCCCCTATCCCTGTGGATTCCGCTGCGAATCGCGCCCTATCTTCGATGGCGATGGGTCGCACCCTGGCGGAGGACCTAATGGACATTGAGGCAGGGATCTCCCTGCCATCCATGGTGAACCCCGTGCTGAGAAACCCTCTCTTGGAAGACGCAGACGAGATTGACTCCATCCTCTTCTCGCACATCAAGCCCTTACAAGGTGTCGCCCTGATTAGGGCTGCCGGGGTACTCCCAGAAGAGCTCCTGCCCAGACCTACTAGAACGGGCCCGGCTCCGGCCGCTCCCGCCCAGGACGCCCCAACCCAGGCAAGCTCGGTTCCCACCCAGGGGCCCTCATACATTGTAGAACCCCCCACAGATACGTACAGCGACCCTACTCTCTCGGACAGCCTAGCGCACCTAGCGGGCCTCTTCCCCTCCGTCGGCAGCGAGACATTTACCATAATCTTGGACAAAGTGAATGGAGACCTGTCGGCAGCGTCCTCCTGGATGCAGTCTGTGTCTGACGTGACTAAAGCCAAGGAGGTCCTGGGGAAGGCCTTCCCTACTGCACCCCTGAAGGAGGTAGAGAGTTCCCTTCGGCACTATAAAGGGGACTTCTTGCTCTCCTTCTATGGGCTGGCCAGGAGTTTTGATCACACGGAAGAATGGAATGACCTTAAGAAGGCCAGGAGCAGAGGTGTGATGGACATAGACGACCTGGCACCGGACTTTTTATACGACGACCCTGCGACTGAGGCTTACGAATGGCAGTGGTGGCAGATCGCAGTCTCCATCCGGAGTCATAGAGTTGCGGATGACCCCGACGTCGTCGCTATGTGGGGCCAGCTGGCGAGCCTTTCCACCGCCACTCGGGAGATAACCCCTCGGTTCGTGAACTACGTGTATAAGCTGGGCCTGCGGAACGCGAGTGAGGCAGATTTCTCAAAAGCAGTTAAGGTTCTGCGGGCACAGCCGGATTTCGTTGCCTTAGAAGCTGTGGCAGGTGCTGCTGTCCCGTGCAGCCCTGACAGCCCCAGGGACGCGGCGACCACAGTCCTGCAAGTCCTGTTGTCGGACGGCTATATCTCCCCCCCCGCGGCTGCTTGGCTTGCCATCAGGGTGTCTGGATCCCCCTCAATGTACATTGCTATGGCTCCCCTCTTTACAGCTTATCCTAAGACGCGAGGGAAGTTATGGAATGACCGCAACCTCCACCTCGCGGCGTGGTCGGTCACCAACATGAAGCACCGTGCTGGCACAAACAGCCCGACCGGCTCGAGGATCAGCGCTGCAGATGCCAAAAGCGCGTACTCCAACATCGTCCCGTCCGCGAAAGGCAAGGAGGTACACCCGATATTTTCCAAGAGCACCAAAGGGAAAGCTCCCGCGAGAGTCAAAACTCTCGCCCAGAAGAAGGGTGAGCAGGAGAAGAAGAGGAAGACGGCCTTCTCAGCTGCACGGCTCGCCAAGAGGGGTGAAGATATAGTCGCTCAAATTGCCTCCGAGCGTGCGCTCATGGAAGAGGAGAGGGAAAGCGAGGAGTAATTTCTGGCTTCTCATGGCTGTTTTGCGATGACTGTTTCTGGTTTCTCGTGGCTGTTTTGTGATGACTGTTCTCCAGGTCTCTGACGTTTTTTGGTTTTTACGGTTACAGTGACTCCGCTTTGTCTGATTGTCCTTTTGCCTGCGGGTTGACCTTGCGGCAGTATGTGCTCCTTACATTTTATTCCCAGATTGTAGTTTATGGTTTTACACCTGATAGGGAGTGTGGTCAGCTGCCCCCCCGGCGCGCTCCCTCTATGTACTTCGTTCTCCTCTGGTCACTCCCAGGGCAACCCCCCTTTTAGCAACAATGGACTTCAAGCTCGCAACTTCCAGACGTCCCGCAAGGGCTGTTGGCTACCCGGCTCAGGGCCGAGGGGCCGACGGTGACGGCGGGGGGACAGCGGGTACCCCCCCAGTGGGCGAGGGGGCCATCGGTGTCTCAAACAGCCAGTTATGCGAAATCCCCCTCCTGACGGTGTCACAACGGAGCGCCGGCAGAACCAAGAGCAATCCGCGTCCCAACCCGACTGCAGGCTCGTGCTCCGGGCCTAACAAACGCGTGGGGGCGCGTTCAGATGGTTCGGAGCCCACGCCTAGTGCTGTGTCCCCTGACCCTCCTGATCCCACTGACATCCCTCTGATCAATAGGACCTTTAGGATAGCGACTTGGAACATGAATGGGCAGTCTAGGTTAGGCGCCTCCGGGGCCTCGGAACGGAAGCTCCCCTTTGCGGAGAGGCTGCTACACGTAGAGAACCTGGACATCTTGGTGTTGACCGAATCCCACACTGAGGCTTTGGACGTCTCTAGGTCAACCAATGTCTTGTGCCAAACGGGTCTTGCCACCGCTAAGGCGGGTTTGGCTGTATTGGCCAAGAACAACGGGGAATGGTACTCCACCCGGGAGGAGATACTGATCCCGGGTTACGCCGCCCTGACTCGCTTGAACCACAGGCGATCTGTAGAGTCCTTTTGGCTCCTCGCGGTATATGCGGATACTTCTGACTCCTACGCGTCCCTGTTAGTCTTCTACAAGCTGCTTTATACCAAGCTCAGCGGTTTTATACAGACGCTGCCGTTAGGAGCTTGGCAGGGCTGTGTTACAGCGGGGGACTGGAACTTCGTGGAACACGATGGGGATAGGTTCCCCTTCCGGGACCGACCTTCCAAGCTGACACACATCAGGACCGCGTTCAAAGACCTTGCTCGATGCTGTAAGATGGTCGACTCGGCAGGTCCAGCACCCGCGCCTCGCCTCTGGTCCTACTCCAAAATGACCGCCTCTGGGAAGACGTTCTCTAGGTTGGACAGAATATATTTGCCTGACCAAGGCTGGGCAACGTCTGGGTCGGACGTCTTGGGTACCAACTGGTCAGATCACCGGGTTGTGGTCGCCACGGTTATGGTAATGTCACCCAGGGTGCAGCGTGCAGTCCCTGCGCCCAGATTGCCTGGTCTCCCCCTTTTGGACAGATCGAAGACTTTCTGGCCTAATGTTTTGCGGGATTGGGAGGCAATGGTCAACCTCCCCTCCATAACGCTGGAATCCTGGACTGATTTCAAGAGGTCCACTTTGGCTGCAGGTATGAGTGCCCGCAACCACACCAAGAAGGATGGGCGGAAGGACTGGGTTTCTGCTTTACGGCGGGAGAAGATCCTTCCAGAGGAGGCCCTGTCGGCTGCTACCAAGGCTCTTCACGATTTGAGATTGAAGGAGCGGAACCACGGCCGCCCTAATGTGGTTTGGCCTACGGCTGTTCCTCGGTTTGATACACCTCCTGCGGCGCGCCGCCTGGCCCGGGAGGCGAGTCGGGACTCCCCATGGACCTTGCCAGTCCAGGTGACTCAGCATGGGGGAACACCCCCTTTTTCTCATGTAGCCGGTAAAGCTTCGGGAGTAGATGCTCCCCAGAGAAAGGTTGCCGACCTCCTGGACGATCGCATGGCGGTCATGGAGAAGGCCACCAGAAGGAAGAAGAAACGCATGGCCGACAAAAGGACATCGGAGTGGTTTAAACAATCTTCTAATAAGGAGGCGGACGAAAGGGGTAGCAGGGCTTCTGTATCGGTGGAGGGCCTTAGAGCACCCGGGGATGCGTTCGCTACTACTGACCTGGTTGGCATGACAGCCATTGCTAAAGCCTACTTCTTAGGCCTACATACACCGGAAGCACTCCCGCGAGATAGGCTTAATGAACAAGCCTCCCTTTTGCGTGAAGTAAAAGCGAGCTACGAACACTTGCCGGGTCCCCCCGAATTCTGTTCCGGGCCTTATACGAGCGAAGAAGTAATGGCTCTGAAGAAGAAGATGCCGAGCACGGCCCTGGGCCCAGATGGCATCCCTTATTACTTCTGGAAGGAACTGGCCCGCAGACTAGATGCTCAGGCAGATTCTAAGACCCCCTTACCCCTATTCTGGCCGGTTTTCCAAGACCTGACGGAGGATGTCAGGACCCGGGGCACTTCCCACCTCGGGTTCAAAGATGCTAACATCAGCCTGTTTTATAAGAAGGGAGACCCCACCCTCGTCTCGAACTACAGGCCCATTTCTTCAATGAATACGGATTGTAAGATGTATACGAATCTGGTTAACGGCAGGCTGGCGCCTTGGGCCGTGTCTAAACTGCATGAAGACCAGAAGAGTTTCGTGCCTGGGCGCCTAATGTCAGACCACACTAGGCTGGCCACGGAAGTCGCACATTTATGCGACTCGACTGGAACTAACGGGTTCATAGTCGGACTGGATCAAGCAAAGGCTTATGACAGAGTGGACCAGAAGTGGCTCCTGTCAGTCCTGCGCGCAATGGGTATCCCCCAGCCCCTGATTAATGACATCCGGGACATACTGCCAACATGCCGCTCTAGGGTCCGGGTTAATAGCGGGCTAAGTGAGCCATTCTTTCTTAGGCGGGGGGTTAGGCAAGGGGATCCCTTGTCATGCCTGCTGTTTAATTTTTCCATAGAGCCTCTTGCTATGCGGTTGCGGGTGGCTATCCAGGGTATATCCGTGCTCGGACTCCCGCCTGCGAAAATCATGCTTTACGCTGACGATACTAACCTGTTCCTTTCGCCTGCGGACTCACTGCCGACTGTGGCCACCTGCCTGACCTCCACTTCGTATGCCATCGGCTCCCAGTTCAACCTAGATAAGACAGATGTCAAACCGGTTGGGACTCCCGCTTTTAAGCAACTAGCTTACGACGACCCTGTTGCGATTCGGGCGTCTTTGCCCGGCGCTTACGTGCTTCACCCCTCTGCGCCCTTAAGGATATTGGGCATGTGGATTGGTAGTGAAGATTTCGCGGCTCCAAGGTGGGCGCAGATAGAAGCCCATATAGGGAAGATTATAAGGCAATGGAGGGCCATAGGAGCCTCCCTTAGGAACCGCGCGGTCCTCGCCAGCGCCCTTCTGTCTTCGAGGTGCTACCATCTCCTGGACGGTAATGGCATCCCTGCAGCCACACTCTCCCGCATAAGTGGCAAGATATCCCGCTTTGTGCGAGGAGGTTTCTCTTTGATGCCTTACACTTCACTGGAATCTCCTATTCGCGAAGGTGGTTTGGGTTGCCCTTCCTTCCGCTCCAGAAAAATGGCTTATGATCTCAGATTCCTGAGCCAGTTGATAACAGGCCCGCAAAAACCCCTCTGGAAACGGTGGGTGTGGGCAGATCTCCGGAGTGCATCCTCCTCCACGCGAAGGGGAGATATTGGGAATCTAAATCCGCTATTGCAGCGGTCGCACACCAAGGTTTCGCTGTTGAGCGACCGCCTCCGCCAAGCCTTCACCACGGCCAGGAAGGTGGGCCTGGATGTTGAGTGTAAGTTCCCTTCCCAGGCGGCGCGGGACGGTGCTCCCGCTACTTATCACGCCGCTATCTTGAAACAATCCTCTCAAAGTAGCGGGTGTCTCAAATCTCATGGAGTAAGGAATATGGGGTCCGTTTTTTCCCCCCCCCTGACAGCAATGTCTTGTGAGGTATGTAAAAAGGTCATTGCTTTGCTTCAGCGGAACATGTCGGCGTCGGCTTGGTCGCCTCTTAGCACCTTTGGCGCCTGCGAGATTCCCCCTGAGGAGTGCTCAGAAATCCCGGCGCCGGTGATCTGGCCAGCTATGAATGGGCCGCTGGGCTGCATAAGGATACTAACTGTGCCAGTGTCTATCGTAGCGACGGATGACCAGATCCGGGCTGCGCAGAAAGGCAGAGGACGGGCTCACCTTATCCCCTACCCTAAGAAGCTCCGCCCTGTTCGTTCTTGTGCGGGTCCTCTTGCATGGCCATCTGTGGTGCACGCCTGGACGGACGGTTCGGCGTTGGACAATGGCAGAGATAAATGTACGGCTGGGGCTGCATGGACCACCCCTTTGGGGCTGTCTGATAAAGTATCTTTAGGCGGTATTCGGTTGACAAACAACGTTGCAGAGGTGGCGGCTGTTGTGCTGTGCTTGCTAGCATGGCGGCAAGTTGACCTGGTCGTACATACGGACTCTTCCCTGGTGTTGGGGCTGACCAGAGGGCGTCTCCTCGCGATGGAGAGAGACGGTTGGATAGATATACCCAGGGATAGGGACGCCGAGTCCTTGACGGGGCTATACAAGCACCTCCTGTTCCTGTTGCGTGATAGGGCGGGGAGCGTACGGTTCCTTAAAGCAAAAGCACATGGGAACGATGTCTACAACAATGAGGCGGACCTTTTGGCTAACGAAGGCCGCAGGTCGGGGCGGCTGTTTGACCTGACGTCCCTTGTCACTCCAAGCGGATGGATAGATGACTGCCCTGTCCTGGCGCACCAGCCGGTGGACGTACTGACTCAGATGGTGGTGAGGGCCTCCACTGTTGCGCCGATCCTTCGCCATACTTTCTCCACTTTCTCGGATAGATGGACAGTCTCTATAGCGACCTCTTTTGGCGTTCTACTGAACCCTTCTAGATATGCGGTGGGTGTCTGGAAGCTGACCATTCCGGTTGGTTTCAAAGAGACTATATGGCGAGAAATGAACAGCGGCCAGGCTATCGGCCGGCATTTTTTCGGCAAACAAGATAGTGGCTGGCAGTGCTCATGTGGCATCGTCCTCTCTATGGACCACATACTGCTAGGGTGTGCCGCGTATGATCTAACGGTGCTACAGGAAGTTCTGGTCGATGCGCTTAGAACGCACACACCCCCGTTATTTCTAAAGTCTCTACGGCCTTTAGACTGGCATCCCTCACCTTGGTACCCTCTGATAGCGCTTAGTGGGCTCGAGGACGTGCCTATCAAAGCGACAAAGGAATGTTTGAAGCCTTCCAAGGCTCTTTCCGATTCTAGGCCGAAGAGGGAATGGATAATTGGTTCCTACCTCTGGCAGATCTGGAAATGGAGAATGAAAGACATCCACGAGGCGGGGTTCACATTCGTGCCGCGCCGGCACATTGAGTCTCTCAGTAAGGTGCTGTTAGAGCCTTACTGATACTCCCTGGAGGTGTGGGCCCCGCTTACGGGTGGCCATGGGGATACCTACCCGTTGTCCTATTAAGCCTTCCATCCACCAATGGGAGCGGGACGGCAGTACAGAAGCTTGCTCGTGCTGTTGTATACTCCCTGCTGTAAGTGGGTGGATAGTCGCTTCTGGACTCCTGGCTGGCGCCGGGATAAGGAGGTGCAGGATGGGACATTAAGCGCTTATAGGGCGGTCCGGTACGGCGCTGCTTCTCATCCGAGAGGAGCGGCCACCTTGCCTATGTCGGACAGGAGGCCCCCCGCAGGTTTAGTGGGTATTCCGTGACGTGAGTGCCTTGAGCCAGTCACGGCGACCCCCACACTCCCAGCCTCTGAAGCGTGGTGATGCTGTATTGGTGCCTCCAACAGGCAATGGGGTCTTAAAAAGATTCCTGCGGGTACTGGCTGGGAGAGCTCTAGGGAGCAGGTGGTTCCCTTGTTGGAGTGGGGCGCTGGTGCAGAAGCTTGCTCGCACTGGTGGCAGAGCCACCTCCCTGTCCAAAAAAAAAAAAAAAAAAAAAAATTTTTTTTTTGGCTG
>Ga0307515_10015818_pt1 | contig 13874 bp, 2 predicted proteins | sample 17_EM_MG_FD_194513 | JGI IMG/M metagenome (GOLD analysis project Ga0307515, IMG submission 194513) | Populus trichocarpa ectomycorrhiza microbial communities from riparian zone in the Pacific Northwest, United States - 17_EM | ecosystem: Host-associated > Plants > Roots > Unclassified | place... | reverse complement strand
AATTTGCCTTAAATAGTAATATACCTATTCCTTTTTATAGTGTTATATTATATATAAACTATATAACTAGTAATAATAATACCTAATTATTCTATGCATAATTAATATAGTATCTTAGGTACTATTTTAGTGTTTAATTTAATCTTTCCATTTAACCGTCTATCTACAGATAATATACGGTAAAAGTTGCTACTCTAACTTTTTATTCCGCTAAGAATACCTTTTAAAATACTGCTATAAATCTTAGATCTCTATCTAATATAATTTTACTTAGTACTTTATATTTTATAAACACTTCTTTAATATAAATTCTAGCGATATCTTCTGCTAATATTTCTTCTATATATACTATAAAGTATCTCCACTTTATAAGCTTATCTACTATTACCAAAATTACGTTATAATCTTATCCAGTAATAGGGTCCTTTAACTTTAGTAGCTTTATAATAAAGTCCTCTAATATAACTTCTTATAGTCTCTCTAGTATTTTAATAGGTTATAGCCCTCTATATAGCTTATGCTTTATTAGTTTATTCCTTTAGTAATCTAGATATTCCTTTATAACTTTTTATACTAAGCTTTAGATTCTATTAATAATATACTCCTCCTAAAGTCTTAACACTAAGCCTATAGCTCTATTGTGTCCTTAAGTTAATCCTTTATAGAAGTTTTCTATAAAGTGCTCCGCTATACTTCTTAGGATATACTTTACTTTTTAATTTTCGTATATATCCGCCTGTAGATCTTTTAGCTATACTTTTAGAATTCTTTATACTTAAAAGCTTTTTAGTAACTTATAAATCCTTTTTAGTTCTTCTTAAGTTGCTATAATTTTTAGATAATTATACCTAATTAATCCATCTATGTTTTTTCGCAGTAAAGCCCCTAATAGCTTTTTGTTATTTTATAGTTTAGCTTTTTAACTTAGAGCGTCTGCTCTTATATTATCTATACCCTTAGTATACTAAATTTTAAAATAGTATTCTATAAGCATCTCTACCTATCTAACCTATCTTTAGTTAAGTTCCTTTATTATTAGGAATCCTATTAAGTTCTTATAATCCGTCTTAACTATAAATAGTTTCTCTATACCTTATAAGAATGCTCTCTATTTTTTTTAATACTATAACTATACCTAATAACTCCTTATTATAGATGTTATAGTTTAACTCTAGTAGTATTATCTTCCAACTATAGTATACTACTAGGTACTATTAATTTTAATATTTCTATATAAAGTACGCCCCTAGTATAAAGTCTAATATATCTATTTCTATAACCGTTTCTAGTCCTAGTTAATAGATCTTAAAAACTAGCTCCTAGGTAAACAACTTTTTAACTTTCTTAAAGAGTTCTTACTATTTCTTTCCCTATACCTATAGTTCTTCTTTCTTTGTTAGTTATATAAATAGTTTAATATCTTTTAACTATTACGCTATAAACTATCTATAGTAATTGTAAAACCTTAAAAATAATCTTAATTATATAACGTTCTCTAGTTCTTATTAATTTACTATAGCTTTAATCTTTTTAGGATCTATACTAAATTGGCCTAGTTTAATAATAAATCTAATAAAATTGGTCTTCCTAGTAAAGAACTTATATTTTTTAATTACTACTAGTATTTATTCTTTTTATAGTCTCTTTAAAACCCATTTAACGTATTCTTCGTACTCTTCCTTAGTTATTAAATAGATAATAATATTGTTAAGATATACTATAACAAATTCATCCAAGTATTCTCTTAATATATTATTAATACGTTTCTAAAACGTTACTAGTACGTTTATAAGTCTAAATTATATAACTAATAGTTTATATAGTCCTTCCTTAATTCTAATCTAATAGTACGCCCATCTTAGATCTATCTTTATAAAGATTTACGCGTTACCTATCCTATCCTAAATTTCGCTAATTAAGGGTAAAGAATACCTATCCTTTCTAGTAATGCTGTTTAACTATCTATAGTTAATATATAGCCTTAGTTTACCATTCTTCTTTAGTATAAATAGTACTAGGTAACCTACTAATAACTACGATAGTCTAATATATCCCTTTTATAAGTTTTCCTAGACAAACTCTTTTAATACTCTACCCTCTTTTTTAGTAAGATTATAAATTAGAAAAAACCTTAGACTTATTCCTAGTTCTAATTCTATTTTATAGTTTTATACTATATACTCTAATAGCTTTTTACTTTCTAGTAACTATAGTTTCTTACTATACTTATAGTATCTCTTTAGTATATAGCTTAACCCTTTTTCTATTTCCTTATAGGTTGCTCCTACTTAGTACTATACTAACTTAGCTTATTATTATATCTTACGTTATTAAATATCCCTAATATTAACTTATCCTATAATTTAATTGATCTTTAGATTATATTCCTATAACTAAGACATTCCTAGTACTACCTTATTATTCCCTAATAGGAATATATTAAAGGATATCTCAATTTATTTCTCTTTAATAGTTAACTAAATAGGTCCTATTTTAAGATTAATAATACCTCCTTTATAGGCTATTGGATCTCCTAAAATTATTACTAATAGGTAAAAGTATTCCTTTTTCCTATATAGTAACCCTATTCTTTTAACTACTACTAATAAGATATAGTTCCTTATTACTCCACTATCTATTAATACCTTAAACTGCTAATCTTACTATTTAACTTATAGGTTTAGGTGTTATTCTTAAATTCCTTTAAGGGTCTAAGGCTCTACTACTAGTTCCCTCTAGTTCTATAGGCCTCTACTTTTCCTAACTATTAGCTGCTTAATCCTGTTTATACTTAGTCCATTTTTAGCCAATACTTAGTTTACTTTTTATCTTTAATATACTATAGATATGTATTCTCTAGGCATTCCTACCACTATTATTTATCTAGGTATTTCTCTATAAGGAATCTTTCTAGCTAAAGTATTAAGTCCCCTAGGCTTTATACTTTTACTAGGTGCCAACTATATATATACTTAACATTTCTATATTTCGCCTTATCTAGTGCCTAATATATCCTTACTAGGTACTTTTAGTGCTTATCCTTTAGTACTCTATATATATTATACGCATTATCTATATACACAATTTATACTAATATGTAATATACTTAGTATCTTAGGTTAACTCTTAGCTTGTCTTTATCCTTAAGTTTAAACCTCTCTTATATTAATCTAAGCGTTATAACTTTATTTATAAGTACTAAGATTTACCTCTCGCTTCTCTAGTCCTCTAATTACTCCTTTAAATCTTTTAATATTATAATTAAGGCTCCTTTAATATAATTTATAGCCTTCTCTATAATCGGGTAGTCTTAGATAACTTTTTTTATCTAACCATATATAGAAATCTTCTCACTTATTATTATATCGTTGCCTGTACCACTTTTAGTATAGCCCCTTAAGTATATACAGCTCGTCCGTAAGGAAATATCTTCTTATTACTATATTATAATAGCCCTTTATATATTGTTCTTTAAATCTAGTTAAAATCCCTAGATCCTCTTCTTATTCCAGTTTAGTAAGCTACTTAGCTCTTAGTATGCCTATTAGTAATTCTTTATATAGGTACTCTATCCCTTATACGTCCTAGTATATTAGATCTCTTATTTAATTTTTAATCTTACTATAAGGTAATTCTTACTCTAAATTCCTTTATAGTTTCTTTCTTTTTACGTCTTATAAGTAGATCCTTAAAGTCTTCTTACTTCTTAATCTTATTAATAGTCCTTATTTATATCTCAAAGTCTTAGTTCCATAGGATTTTTAATCCTAAACTTACTTCTATCTTAAGCCTTACTCCTACCTTAGTCTAACTAGGCTTAGATATTCTTATCTTATCTTAAAAGTCTTAAATCTTACTTATCTTATTTTAAGAATCTTATACCTATAGGAAACTCTATCCTAAGCTTATTCGTATATCTTTAAACTAAGCTATTATCCTACCCTATCGGTTTCTATCCGTTATAGGTTCTTAGATATACCTTATTTTATTTTAAAAATCTTAGTTATCTCTTATCTCATCTTAAGAATCTTAAGCCTTTGGCCTTTTACCTTTATTAAGTAAAAAATAAAATGGAGACCACGCATTAGGAAATAGAGGTTCCTTTACAGGCAAGGCGCGCTCACTTCCCTACCTCAGTTTGGCTAAGACATAACCTTAACCTCAACCATAAAAGGCCTTCTCCCTCGCTGCTTTTGCCCTTATACTCTATCTCCTCTTTTTTTTCCCGCTACCGTGCCACCTTAGACTCTAGCTATTAGCCGTAAGGCATTTTCTATCCCCTTAGCGTCTATGCAGGTGCTCTGCCCGCCTTCCCTAATCTCCGTATATTTTATACTAACAATTACCTAGCGCTGTAACTCTTTGGCCCTTTCTATGGGATATATTTATACTCTCTCCTGGTATTAACGTATGCTTTGGTCCTACCGTATTCCTCCTTTCTTCTCTCCTCTCTCCTCCTACTTACGTCCCTACCGATTAGTACACCGGAATGACATTTTCGTTCATTCTCTTCTTTACCTCCACCTCTAGCAGTGTCTTAGACGTGACTATAATATATAACTTAATCCCTATCGGAATAGCTATAAATAGCTATGCCGAGAACTGCCTAGTAATGGATTATATGGGTTATAGCTACTGCGAGCTACGGGACGCATTAGGTAGTGTTGTATTACAGCGTTATAATAAAGGCGAAGCTGGACGCCGAAGTGGGTCCTTAGCGAAACTATAGGCTAATGCTAGTTACTTAGCTTGGTTAAAGCTGCGCCGCCAGAAACTGGAAGCCCTCGCCCTTCTTAGCGCCTTTTTAACCTAGACCTAGACCTTACTCTTCCCTAATAATTGGAGGATTGTATTATAATTGGAGAAGCCGCTAGGCTTTAGTCTAATCTAGCCCCCTATTTAGCTAAGGAGGTATAGGTTATAGAAATATCCTTTATATAGACCTAAGACTTATAAGGCGGAATCTAGGGGTAAATGGCCTATCTGGTAGTATAGCCTAGCTTTTAGTAGAGCTAGTGTTATAATCTTACTCTTAGCTAACAAACACTAGAGAAAAATTTGCGTATTTAATCTCCTAATAGAGACGGACTTTATACAGTGGCTGTATTAGCTAAAAGGGCGCATTAAGATAGATACGGGCGTAATCGCCTAATCTACTCGCGCTATCTGCCCCCTTATGTTGTTTATAATATCTAGCTGTGGGCAAGGGTAAAAGTAAGGCTTTTGCGCATATTTAGGAGGTTAAGTAGCGGCTATAGACTCCGTAGAGTGTAACTAAGGAAGTTTCTTAGATCTAGGGGAGAGATTTAAGGATACCCTTATTACTTAAAGTGTCTTTTAATACTTATAGTAGAATTATAGCACGCCCCCTACTTATCTAACCCTAGGAACTATAGTCTCGTAGAGGATCTAGTATAAAAGATCTAGTTTACTAGCATAATTGGGTTAGAAAACGGACATATTAGCGCTAGCTCTAACTCTAAGGAATAAGGGCAGAGGCTAAATATACTAGCTTAGTTAGTTAGGTCTTAATCGCAGTTTCCTAATAAGCGTTAATCTTATAATAGAGTTTAAGCCTATATAAACCTTTATGCGTTATAAACGGTAATTGCTAGCGGAGCGTATATTACACGTTTTGATTTGCTATTAAGTTAGTAGGGTTATTTTAGTAGATACTATGGATGTAAGCTAGTGGTAAAGAAGGGACTAGCGTGGACTTAAAAGCCTAGCGTAACCCGTCCTTTAGGGCTATTAGAAAGGTATAAGGCAATAATAATTCTAATAATAATAGCGGTAGTAATAGTGGCATCTTCTTAACCCCTTTGTTTTTATTTAGGAATTTTACTTAATAATATTAACTTCTATACCGCACCCCCTAAAAAACTAAAGGCTTCTTAGCATTATACGATTACGGCTTCTAAGGTAAATGTAAGCAATATACCTAAAAAGAGGACGAAAAAGGGGAGAGTACTTTATTTCCCTCTAAGAGATAATCCTATAAAATATTTAGCCTGGTTATACTTAGGCAAGTTATTCTATATTACCTTCCCTAAATATTCCACCTAATAAGGCACCCGCAGATCTTAAGGCTTTTAATAAGTATAAAGATATTTATAAGAATATAAGTAACAACTAAGATGCTAAAGGAAGCAATTAAAGTAATTCAGCAATTATCCCCTCCTTCTTTTCCTAACAACTAAAATATATTTAACAGTTAGTAGTGAATTTAATATTTATTAAAGATAATATAGCTAACTTAGACTTAGAACTTAAAGCTAAAGACAATAAAGCTGGTAATACTAGCAATAAAGCTAATAAAGTCGGCGATTAACTAGCACCTTATGGGTTAGGTATATACTTCCCCCCTATATAACGGCCTTACTTAATAATTATTAGGTAGTGGAAATAACCGCAGTAATAAGGATAATAAGGATAAGGAGTTACCTTCTTTAGAGGAGCTGGAAGATCTCTTTAGTATATTTGCGTATAATTATCTTAAACCTATAGTAGAAGACGTTAATGAAATAGATAGCCTAGCTAAGGGAATTAATATTATAACTGTCCCCTAGGCTATACAGAAGTTAGAGACCCATGTAGTAACTAACTAAGACTTCTTAATAGCCAATAATATAGATAATATTAGTAAGTTATAGATATTAAAAATATTATTACTATAACCTAATAACCATAACACAGACAATCCGCTTATTAGGAAGGAGGGTAATTATAAGAAAGGAAATACGGGAGGCAAATTATCCTTTATACTAAGGAAGCGGAAGCTTAAGCAGGACGACGTTATTAATTATAATTCTAATAACCCTACTAAAGAGAGTAGTAGGGGTGGCGAGGGTAGCGAGGGTAGTAATAGTCTACGTCCCTAGAAGCAATAAAGGCCACCTACTTATTATAAAGACTTATCTTCTAGCTCCCCTACCCCTCCTATCCCCGACCTTAACTCTTAATACCCGTAAGTTAACTAGTAAGCGGTATCCACTCCGCGGTCCGCTAGCCCTTTACTTTAAGAGCCTACCCTTCTCTATAGCATTAAAACGCCGTATAATAAGGCTAGTAATTATACTTATAATAAGGACAAGGACGGTAACAGCGGTGGCGTCGCTAATAACTAGAGCAATATTTTAAACCCAGAGCCTACTATAAAGCGTTATACCCGGACTAAAAAAGATAAAATTAATAAAATAAGCTTAGATAATAAATGGGAGATAGACGATATTCTAGGGGAAAGAATAACTAAGTTAGGGCGCGAATATAAGGTGGCTTGGAAGCCTACCTAGGTTTATAAAAGCGGGCTTTTAAATTCTAAAGATGCCCTTAAGTCTTACTAAAGACGCGTTCGGTAAGCTAAAGCTAGATTATTATAGGTGCACTCTTTTTCTAAAGCTGCAAAAGTGTAGGGTAGAGTTGCCGTGTAGAATAGACGAGGCTAGTAGCTTAGGCGTATTCTTATAGTTCTTTTACTAGTTAAGGTCCTATTTTTAGCACTTTTTAAGCACCTATATTAACCTCCTATATACGTAACATCTTAGCAAAGTCTAGTTAGTCTCCTAGCTAAACTTAGATAGCTAAGCTTTATTATCTGCAGCTATAAGTATAAGGAAGACGGGGGTTAAGGCGGGCTAGCCTAATATAGGTAAGAGTAAATTATTCTAAAAGTATCTAAAGATTTAATACCTAATAATAACTATGATTACTAGTAGTGCTTTAAAGCATACCTATACCAAAATCTTAGTACTTTTTTTTAATCTTAGAGATCTATTTTAGGCCTGTTCTATTTCTAGTATAAGCTCTATTTAGCCCAGTGTCTTATAACCTCTAGCTATAAATTGTATATAATACGCTTAACGGATAAAAAATTGGCTTTAGTAAGGGTATACTAATTGATCTCGATTAGGTATAAAGATGCTATACTCTTACTAATAATTTACTAACTAAGTAAGTAAATAGTAAAAATTAACTTTGCGAACACCACTATATAAAGCCCTAAAGATAAAATATATAAAATATATTTCCTAAATTAATAGCGTCTAGTAAAGGGTAATTATATAATACTTTAATATATTTAAGATATCTTAGTATTATATAACTTTACTATTAGTATTAATAAAATGCCTTTTAGGAAATGTTTTACCTTCCTCTACCGCTAGTAAAGGGAACTCCCCTAGTACGTTTAATATTTATTTAACATTTTATACCTATTAGAAAGGGCTTATATATACTAAAATTAGCTAAGGGCGCTAAAGGATAATACTAAGAAGTAATAGAAGAGGTTTATAATATAGCATTGTTATATATCTATAGTAGAGGTATAAAACCTAAAGGAGCTTAACTATGCTTTATATTGCTAAAGTGCTTGTTACTTAGGTGGCCGCATCTATACGGCAATATTATAGTCTTTTTAGAGAACTCTGGATATAAGCAAACGTAGTATTAGAAGATACGCTTAGAGAGAAAACTTGGTTCTAGGTAATATAGATATTAGGGTAAAATTATAGAGGATTTTAAGGAAGGTAGGAGGGTAGATAAATCTAAGGGCGGGGAGTAGGACTAAACTCCTAGTATTAGTTTATCCTTCTTATTTTCCGTTATTCTCCTATTTATCTCTTCTACTGCTAGTTCCCTAGCCTCCTTTAATATTCTTAGGGAAATCTTTAGGTTATACTTCTTTTTTTCTACTTAGGACTTATAAACGCATTACGAATCCGCCCGTAAACATCTTAGGTAAGGGTTATTGCTATTACTATTACACTTAACCTTCTTTAAGGAGCATTAAAGGCATAGATTTTTATTTAATGGTAATTTCCACTTTATTAATTTTTGTAAGACTTAACTATAGCTAGTAATAGCCGCCGTTTTATAATACCGCTTGTATTGCTTAAGGAGGTTATATTAGAAGAAAACTTTAGGGCATTTATTGTAATGGTAGGCTAGCTTAGTATCTATAAGAATTAGGAATATGCGCCGCGGTTAAGTAGAGCAGCGACCTATAGGATAGTTAGTATTATATTAAGTGCTCCGCTCGCAAGTAACTCTTTATATAATTATTATAGTTATATACGTAATTTCTCCTAGATAGTAGCCGCCCCCCTATAGGTAAACTCTTAACTCTAGTAACTATAGGGCGGAATGTCCTTTTGCTTACCTATTTCTATTCTATTATAGCAATTAGTAGTTAAAAGTAAACGGCTAAGTATATATATGATGTTAAAGAAGGTTAAAATGCGGAAATATATAGAATAAGTATATAGACTACTAAGAAAAGGAGGCGGGATATAAAGTTTTTACGTATTAATGTGGCGCTAATACTAATATCACATACGGAATAATCCGCCTTATTAGCAATTAATATAATAATATAAGCATCCCCAGCGTATAACCCTAGGTCTCTATATTTAAAGTATAAGGCGTCCTTTATTTTATATTCTAGTTCTACTTTATATATATATAGGTAAGGAAAACAATATCCTATTATAATAAGAAGGCTAATAAGTTTAGTTCTAGCTATAAAGACATAGGGGCTATAGTAGATTTGCTTCGTCCTTTAAATCCTTATACTCTAAATCTTTATAAATAACCTTTAGCGGAGATAATTAGAGAGGCTAAGAAATCTTAAAAGAAGAGATTAGAGAGCACTACCTATCCTATAACTATCGCGGACGCCCTTATTATTGTAGACATAAAAGCTACCTTTAACGCCGCTATAAATATTACTAGTAAGGTTAGGGACACCTTTTTAAAATTTACTATAGAGTCCGCCTAAGACGCTACTATAAACTCCCTAAAGACCGCCCTAGAAGCGGATATAGAAGCTCTTCTAAAGTATATAAGAAGGAAACCTAAAGAGAATTATATCCCAAATAAAACTAGGGTACACTTTTATACCTACTATTGTTCTTATAGGTAGAAAAAAGTAATAAATTAGGAAGGGAGTAGGTATAGCGTTTACTATTACTAATAATGCCCTTAGTGTATAGTTATATAAAGATAACTGTTAAAATTTTTAGTTAGTTGGGTAGGAAACGGGTTAGTATATAAATAGCACTAAGAATAGCTGCTTAGGGCATTATATCCTAGGGCCTTAAGTGTCCCCTTAGATAAAGAAGAGATCTTATCTAGTATTCTTTTAATAGTCACCTTAATAGTCTCTGTAATGGAAATTCTCCTAAAATAGCGTTAGCCTATAATTAAATTAAACTTATTATTAACCTACCACGGCCTTGTATTATTAGATCCCCTAAAAAAGAATATTATTTCCGGATCTATATTAGTAGATAGTAAGGTACTTATTACTAGGTAAAGGTTAGTAGTTAATACACTATATCTAGAATCTTAATTCTAACCGCAAGTGCTAGTGACCTAATTAATAATTAGTAGGGGCTAGTAAATAACGGCTTTAATAAGCGAGCTAATAGTTAAGCGAGTAGAATCTATATTAAAGGGTAGAGTGGCCGTAAATAGTTAGTAGAAATAGGGCAAACTAGGGAATGGTTTAAAAGGAGTAGTAAAAATAGTAAAGTTGGGGTAAGAATAAATAAGAGCTGTAGAAGAAAGCGTTAAGGTAACTAGTAGAGTAGACGTAATAAAGGTAATCGTATATTCCGGCGTAACGGGGCGAAATTAGCTCTATATATTACTTATCTCTATCCCTTGCTCTTAAGATCTAAAGTATTCTTAGGTTTATTAAGGCATTTTAGCCTTAAATTCTTGCGGGACGCATCGTCGCAGCTTATATTATTGGAAAAGTAAATTAACGGGGCTTTATAGTAACAGTCCAATTAACTAGAAAGATGGCTGCATATCCTTACTTTAATTAGCCGTTTAGTTTTCTATTATGGATCTTTAGAGGAGTATAAGTTATAGTAGTGGGGTTTAAATAGTATGGTGTTTTAGGGATAATAAGGCAAAGGAGCTAATATACGCCAAGCCAATATTATAGGGGGTTTACAATCCTTAAGGATCGTAAACCCCCCGCACCATTTCCTGCTTTTTACTCTTATACTCTACTGCCTTCTTTTATTAGGGGGCCTATAATATTTATATCTCAGCAGAAGGGTAATAAAACGCTTATTAGCGCTATTAGTCAGGTAAGGCCTACGTAAGACAGCCCGTTTATTAGAAATATTACGGCACTAATATTATCTTATAAATTAGACCCCCGGTAGACCGTTAGTACGTATACTACGCGTATATACAGGTATACTACTCCTTATTACTAACAAATTCTCCACTAAAGGTCTAAGAGCTTATAAGTATTACTTTAGTAAGAAGTAAATATAGAAAGAAAGCTTTAGAGTAATTAGAGAAATATATATAGGAGCTTAATAAAGCCACCTAGGCTATTACGCCTCCCTTTATAGACTGTGCTAATGCTTATAGTATAGGCGGAAGTATTTTTTATAGGCTAAGATTTGCTTAACTAAGCTTAAACCTCTAGCCCTATCTATTATTTATTACTACTCTATTAGAAAAACACTCCTAGATATTACGTAAGGCAAGCGTATTTTCTTACTATATAAAATATATTATTAATAATAGGAGCTATAGTGAATTTCTAATATAGTTTTATAGCGTAATAAATTCCCTATTATAAAAAGTGACTTTAATAGTAGAAACGGAACCTTAGATCGCGAAAACGTAACCCTAATTATAAAAATAGAATTCTAAACCATAGAAACAAAATCCGGATCACGAAAGTATAATTCTACGTTATAGTATAATAAGCATAGCATCTACCTGCAATCTTATTACACAGCGTTAAAATTACCCCTTTTAATACTTTAAAACCCAATAGAAAACATCCAACGTTTATTCTCCCTTCCGCCACCAGACTAAATATTAGCTATAATATTATGTTACTAAAGCTAACTCCGTTACTAAAGCGAACTCTATTACTAAAGTAAGTTCTATTACCAAAATTAAAGTTAGCTATTAATAAGATATTTCTTAAACAAAAGCATACTATTATAAAAAAAGGCAATAAACTAAGGCGGTATTATAGAGTAAATATCTATATCCTACTTTACCGTAACAGCTGGTTCTATAATTATATATTTACTAACTAGCCTTCCTAGCCTCCTGTCTAAGAATAGCTTATAAAGGTTCCTTTTAATTATAAATTTACTAAAAGCTGACTACTTCTAAAGGACAAATTCTACCCTCTACTAGTTATAAAGACTCCCGCAAATTTCGGCCAAAATATAGAGAATGGGTTCTTAAAGGCAAATCCTTATAAAACTGCACCTATAAGCTGTTCTTTAAGAGAGACTAGCTTATTAGATACGAAATAGGTAACTAAAAGCAATGCGGTAGTAATATAGCTTAGTAGTATAAAGGAAAATAACATTATTAGGAGCTATTAAAATTAAAATTATAGAAGATATAAAACGGAAACAGGATTCTTTTTAAAGTAATACTATATAAAATAAATTTATTTATACCACCTTTATATAAATATAAATTCTTTTCCAGAAACAATAATTTAAGTAATACTACTACTTAATCTCTGCCATAGATGGTATAAATACACTACGACCCTAATATAATTAATTAATTAGGTCTTAAAATGTCTCCTATCTTGCATTCCTATTACGCCTACAATAGGTAGAGCGGACGTTAATTATAGATAACCTATCTATTACCTCCTAATAGCCTTAATAGCAATATTATTCTATTTATAAATCTTATATATAAACAAACGCTAGGAAGCCCAGTGCTCTCCACATCTATAGGAAGTACCATACTTATTATATGCTAGGAGAATAGTTAAGTCACCTTGCTAAATTAAACACCGGCTAGTTTATCTCTAAAATTGGGTTCTCTATCTATAAATGCCTACCTACTAGCTAATAATTTAGGGACAGTGCACTTGTAGGTACTTAAGGGCTGCGGGGTACTACTTAAGGAGTTATAGTTAATGCTATTAGGATATAAAATAAGCCTATAGACCTCTAAGTATTGGCTGCTTAGCGCCTTAAATAAAAAATCTCCCCTATTATAAGGCAGATTAATAGGATTTAGTATACCGCCCGTATAAGGCGAAGTGCTTATAAAGGGCTTAGCTAGAATGCCAATTAAACTACCCTATAGGCACTAACAGCTCCTTTACTATAGATGGTGGATTAATATACAAGATTAACTAGCTAGGGTAAGTCTACTACTTAGACAGTGTCTTATACTAGGAAGGATGGGCGTTAAAAGTAGATTATAAGATGCTATTCCTACTAAGGGAGGCGTTATTAGGGGTTATTATTAACTTCCGGTTCTAGTTTACAACTTTATATAAACGCCTCTAAACCCTACACTATTAGGGCTGTCTAAAAGCTAAGTTGCCTATTTACCTTATCTTAATCTTAGGCCAGGCTCGTCAGCTGTTAATTTATTAAGGCAACAGGAAGTTGCGTTAAGGCGCGTAATAGGGCTTAAGTAAAGCCATATAACTAGATAGGCATTACTGTGCGAAGCAACGCTTAACTAGCTACCTCTATATCGCCGTCTCGGAATAATTAGAAGAAAGGGGTTAATGCTAGCCCTTATCGTTTAATATAACCCTCCTATAGAGGCATAGCAAAGTAGGGTATAGACGGGGAAGGATTATACTCCTGTCGTGGCCATATTATAGCGCATTTGTGCTATGCTAGTATCCCTAAGTTAGTAAACCGGCTTAACTTTCGAGGTATAGTTAAAGCGAAGCCTACCATCAGCTCTCCTATTAGCTAAGTAGTAGAGAGAAGCAGGATATAAAAGGCCTCTATACTCTTTAACCAGACCTATATTAAATACAGCATCCTTTAAGGAAATCCCTCCTTATAAAGACACTTAAACTATTAGCTGCCTTATCTCTTTAACGATAAGCAACTTAG
>Ga0307515_10015817_pt1 | contig 13874 bp, 10 predicted proteins | sample 17_EM_MG_FD_194513 | JGI IMG/M metagenome (GOLD analysis project Ga0307515, IMG submission 194513) | Populus trichocarpa ectomycorrhiza microbial communities from riparian zone in the Pacific Northwest, United States - 17_EM | ecosystem: Host-associated > Plants > Roots > Unclassified | place... | reverse complement strand
AAGAATAGCAAAAAAGGACGGCACAGATGTGTCGTCTTTCTTTAAGCAATGTATTCTTGTATATTGCGAAATTCTTGGAGGAATTTTGTGAATGGAACACCTTTTAATTACCGCTTATGAGCGGTAATCTAACATCATAATCAGCTCCCGAATGGAAGTTGTAAATGGAATAACCTGAGAATGATCGGAAAGTTGAATCTCCCGTTTTTTTTTATTAATCATCCTGATAAAATGTTTATTTACCAAATATGACTGGCTAACCCTAATGAAAGTTTCAGTGCTCAAGTCTTTTGAGAATTTGGCTAGCGATTTCGAAATCATAACCCTTTCACCACCACACAAATGAATATCTGTATAGTAGTTATCGGATTTGCAAAAAATTATGGCTTCAGGCAGAACGAACCTGATATAATCTTGAGAGCAGAGCATAATTTTTGTCATATGTCGTTAATTTAAAGAATAATTTAGATTAAAAATGTTCTTCAACTCATATCCGTGTATTAGAAGAAATCAAGCCTAGAAAGTTTTAAGCTACGAGTTTGTATTCTTCTCAATTAATATCATCAAACCTATTTGTTGAATAACAACGGTATGAAGGCACTTATCCAATGACAGCATTTCCAATCTTAGAAGCCGAAGACTAAATATTGCAAGATTTCTGACCCTTACTTCACTTCATAATAGATTTCTTTTCTTGCCAATGCCCCATTTCCTCCAACACCTTCAATAACTATGCGATATTGTCCGGGTCTATCCGTATTAAAGTAATGAATTTTTATCTTTCCATCTGCTTCCACTGCCAGATTCGGATTCCAATAGACTGTCGTTCGCAGGTCAGGCTTAGAACCTGTATCCTTGCTATGGTCAGGTGAAGAAAAAACTCTCCGATAGCTGAACCCTCTCGGGGTCAACGTTGTCATTCCAGGAGCATAGCTAATTTTTTTATAATTTGATATCTTTTTAGTTGTCACTACCAAAATGGGCTTTCGACTTAAATATGCCGCACTCAAATGAGGCGAGGAAAGCACCTCAATCTTCTCCAATGAAGAAGGCTCAGTGGAAGTAAAAAAATGCTCGATCTCGTACTGGTCTGTTAACCACTGACCGTCAATTAATATTGCATAATCCCTGTATTTTCCCCTTATTTTTCCTGATAGCAATTGGGTAAGAAAAGCCGTCGTGTCCAGCTGTTTCGAGCCAAACTCTACATCAGGCTTTCCGTGCATCTTAACAAAGGTTTCCCTAGTTTTTCTTTCCCCTACTATCTCTACCTCATTCAATTTTGTAACCTCATTATTTCCTGACCAATTGGATATGGAATTGAAGTATGCCTCGCTTTGATTAATATATCCACCAAGTTTTACATTATCATAAAAATAACTGTCAGGCTTTTCAAGAATACCGAGAGGTTGCGCTTCGCTTAGGTCAATCAAGATTTTCATGTTCTTCTTATCGGAAGCAGTTCGTGCCTGAAGCAACAGTTTGGTGCTATCGGAAAAGGATAAACTGTCAAAACGAAATCTACCTTTGAGGTCACTGGTTGTGCCCAGCATCTCAAATCCTTGTTTTGATTTGATTAACGTTACCTTACCTTTGGGTACTGGTTTTCCATTATTGGTCAGCGTACCACTTACGGCCATCCTGTTTTCTACTTCAAACGCAACTTTTTGATTTGTTTTCTCCATCAAGGATTTCCAAGGGATGTTGCGCCAACTTCCTGTAAGCAGCAAAAGGTCTAGATCTTGTAGCGCCTCCTTTTTTAAATAGCTATTGGGTTTATTTATCTCATCATTGCTGTCTGTGGACAATAAAAAGCTTGTAAATATATTGGTCTCGCTTTCGAGATCGGGAACGACTACCGACGTCTGGGTTACACTGACCGAAAAGCTACCTTCTACGGGCAATCCCTGTTGCGTTGCCTCAATCTGGAGCTCGACTGGCGATCGTTTCGCATATACTTGCTTCAACCCTTGATGACTGAGAACAATATTATGCTGTTCATTATTGATAAACATGAACCTCTCACATATGGGAATAGTGTCTTGACCGAACAGGCTAAGCTGGAGGATGCCTGAGGGAAGTTGAGCAGAGGGGACAACCACATTAACCAATTGTTTAGTGGATGGGACATCTTTCACAAAATAAACGTTCCCATTCCGTTGACCTACGACACGGAGAGCACCCTTATTTAATAGACCTTCACTGATAAAAACTTGGAGCGTACTATTGTTTCTAAGCATCAATGCATAACCATCATCCTCGATTTTAGGTAAGTCGTATTCCTTACGGACACCGTTCTCAAAAGTGATTTCAACCTTTTGCGGATCAGAAGATGGAGGTTTTAGTATAAAACTTCCCAGCCCTAAAGAATTGGTGGTAAAGTTTACGATTTCTCCACTTTTGCCCCACACTTTCCCAGCCACTGTCAATCCTGAGTTCGACCGATTGGAGACCCTAACTGCCACCTTGCATGGCAGCCCCTTTACGATTCGTCCTCCCTCGGGGGAAAACTGAACGTTGAACCCGTCTGAACCTGAAGGAACAGGAAAAACCTTGGTAACTTTATCCCTCCCATTTAACGAAAGGATCGCCAAGATGGTCAGTGCTCCGTGCACTTTATCGGGTCTCTCAAAACTTACTTTAAATTCCCCCTTGCCATTTGTGGTGCCAGTTGCAGTTTTAAGAATTTTATCGGCAGCTTTAAGTTGAACTGTCAATTGCATATCCGCATAGGGCAAGCTATCCAAGTTCTTAAAGATAAGCCGTCCTTCCAAATTGCTTGACTTTCCAGTCCCAACGCTATTCCATACGCTTGAAACCGCAACTCTGCTGGCAATTTTGTTCCCTATGGAAATTGTTTTGTCAAAAAAAAACGATTCACTTGAATTCCGCATCCACCTCGTATAGGCCCTAATCCTGTAGTTCCCTTCTGAAATCGAATCACTCAGCTTAAAGTCCCCTGATGTGACGCCATTTTCAATGGGTAGTTTCAATGACGAGAGAACGCTTCCCCCATGTATGAGGTCTACATAAAGAACACCACTGCGATCTGTAGGACTGAGCGAGTGTTCCTCAAGTACGTAAGCCTTAAACCAAATGTTATCACCAGCTGTGTAATAGGGCTTATCTAAATGCAGATGAACTTTTTCTTGTGGAAAGGATTCTGCTACTGATTTTAGATTAGATAGCAATTTAGCTAGTGGATCATCAAAAATGACTGCCGAAATTAATATAAATGAAAATAAACCCGCTGACAATAAGTAGATAAATTTCATCTTTTAGGGAACTAATTGTGATTGATAACTAATATACTGACCTTCAGTATCGAAACCAAATAAAAACATTATCCCTTGTAATTGTTTTCTCATTAGCTCTACAAAACTGTATCAACCCAATGCCTATGAATTATATTTTTATTTAAACATTAAATACTACTTCTAAATTTGACAAGTACAATTTCTCTATCTATAGAATGAACTAATACATTTGTCACATTTCGAGTTATAGACTTATAAAAGTCAATTCCATACCTCCTGAATAATTTCGTATATTCTAATTGATCCAATTCATAATGTTGCTTCCATTATGAACTTAGCCGGCGTTTTCTTAAAAAGAAGTACCTCAAAGTTCGGTCAACATTCTGATTTTAAGCATTTAAATTAGTTTGCATAAGTTTAGTAACTCCCGTTGGTAAAGTAATGAAACAATCTTCTCTTTTCGAGGCTGACCTCATCGAGTGGATTGAAAAAGGCATAGGTATGTTCAGGATGATGAAGAGCCGGAAACTTATCTTAAGTAAATTGCTAGCTATTTTACCAATCCTAGTTTAATGTGCATAAAAGTAATCGAAAAGTATAATTTCATATGCACCTTTGCATAAGGTATGTTTGATTTACTATTCACATCTATTTTATGTATTTTTGTGGCGCGTTGGAAATGTTTGCAAATTTGTTTGCAAAAGCGACATTGAAAAACGTTAAAATATTGAAAAACAAAAAATTAAAAACAAAAAATATGTCATCAGTAGAGACAACGTACATTCCTTACAAAGTTAAGGACATTTCACTGGCAGAATGGGGCCGTAAAGAAATCGGATTAGCAGAGGCAGAAATGCCCGGCTTGATGAGCTTACGTAAAGAATTCGGACCATCTAAACCTTTAGCAGGCGCTCGTATTGCGGGTTGTTTGCACATGACCATTCAAACTGCAGTTTTAATCGAAACCTTAGTAGAATTAGGTGCAGAAGTTACTTGGTCATCATGTAACATTTTCTCAACTCAAGACCACGCTGCTGCTGCAATTGCTGCTGCCGGTATTCAAGTTTATGCTTGGAAAGGCTTAAACGAAGTTGATTTTGATTGGTGTATCGAACAAACTTTACATTTCGGTCCAGAGCGCAATCCATTAAACATGATTTTAGATGATGGTGGCGATTTAACCAATATGGTATTCGATAAATATCCTGAGCTTATTGCAGCTATTAAAGGTTTATCTGAAGAAACTACAACTGGAGTTCACCGTTTATACGAAAGAATGAAAAACGGAACATTGCACTTACCTGCAATCAACGTTAACGATTCTGTAACTAAATCTAAATTCGATAACAAATACGGATGTCGCGAATCATTGGTAGACGCAATTCGTCGCGCTACTGACGTAATGATGGCTGGTAAAGTAGCTGTTGTTTGCGGTTATGGCGATGTTGGTAAAGGTTCAGCAGAATCTTTAAGTTCACAAGGTGTACGTGTTATCGTTACCGAAATTGACCCGATTTGTGCTTTACAAGCTGCAATGGAAGGTTACGAAGTTAAAAAACTAGATACAGCAATTAAAGAAGCAGATATCGTTGTAACTACAACTGGTAACTGCGATATCGTTCGCGAAAAACACTTCAGGGCATTAAAAGACAAAGCTATCGTTTGTAACATCGGTCACTTCGATAACGAAATTGACATGGCTTGGTTAAATGGTGCTTATGGCGATACTAAAGTTGAAATTAAACCACAAGTAGACAAATATACTATCGACGGTAAAGACGTAATCGTTTTAGCTGAAGGTCGTTTGGTTAACTTAGGTTGCGCAACTGGTCACCCAAGTTTTGTAATGAGTAACTCGTTTACTAATCAAACTTTGGCTCAGTTAGAACTTTGGACTAACCCAGGTAAATACGAGAACAAGGTTTATGTGTTACCTAAACACTTAGACGAGAAAGTTGCTCGTTTACACTTAGAAAAAATCGGTGTAGAATTAGACGTTTTAGACCAACACCAAGCAGATTATATCGGTGTCGCAGTAGAAGGTCCTTTCAAACCAGATACTTATAGATACTAACCTCACCCCAACCCTCTCCTTCAGGAGAGAGAGCAGGTTAACTAAAAGAGATATGCAATTTGCATGTCTCTTTTTTTGCTTTACAATTCCCCTCTCCTAGAGGGGTGCCCGAAGGGTGGGGTGTTTCTTAATTATTAAAAAATTTGAAAAAGTATGCCAGTAGTTCTTCGGTTAGTTCGGCCCTTCTGTCCGCTTTACTTCGGGTAACCACAAGGGTTACCCCTACGTGTTCGCTTCCATAAGGTTTATTTTACAAAGCAAATTGCTTTTGGGAAAGTTCATAGTCTCCCCAGCAATGTGGCTAAAGCCTTCAAAAACTTTATTTGTTCCGTCAGCTAAAGCAGACGGCAATGAATATAAAAAAATTGGCCGCTGTAAAATTTCATTGCCGTTGGCTTCAGCCAACGGATTAAAAACAAAATACAATTCGGCTTTAGCCACATACATTTTTACAAAAAATTTAAGCCCTTTTGAACCATAAAAAACTACATTTGTCTTAATCAAACTTAATTCTTTAAAATATGAAAGCTTTAATTATTGCCTTATTTCTAACATCATTTGGTTTTGCAGCAAATGCTCAAACTACACCTCAACAAAAAACAACTCAACAACCAAGGGTGCTTAAAGATAAAGTTGTAGAAATTGCTTGTGGTGAGTGTAAATTTAAAATGAAAGGCAAAAGCTGCGATTTAGCTATTCGCATCGGTGATCAATCTTATTTTGTTGATGGAAAAAGTGTAGATGATTTCGGAGATGCTCACGATGAGAAACATGGTTTTTGCAATGTAATTAGTAAAGCCACCGTAACTGGAGAAATTGTAAACAATCGCTTTAAAGCGAAAACTATTACTTTATTGCCAGAAAAGAAATAGTTATCAATCTTACATTTTCCCTTTTACATCTTACATTTTTTCTAAGCCTTGTCTTAAATCAAACATCAACCACTGTTTGTTCTTTACATCAATTTGCTTGCTTTTAAGCAACTGAATAAAATCTTTCACGCCAATTTCTTCATTTCCATTACCGTGAATTAAAACAATGCTCCCAGCATTAGGCTTTTGACCTTTTGCCAACCAAGCATCACTTCCAATAGGTATTAGACCGTAAGCCAAAATCTTTTCTACCACTTGTTGGTCAGAAACCAAACCTGGGAAACGGAAAAACACAGAAGGAATTAATCCATTCTTTAGCATCAGTTTCTCATTCTCCAAAACTTCGATATCCAAATCTGTATTTTTTGTTAGCAGAAAATTCTCAGTCAATGGCAAATTATTTACTTCGTGATTGTAAGAATGATTAACCCAAGTAATATCCAGTTCTTTCTTTTCAACCAAACTTTTCAACCATTTTAAATCTCCTTCATGCTTTAACATCCATTTACCTGAAACAGAAATTGCCAAGGGAACAGGTTGTTCAATCTTCTTAAATTCATTAATTAACGACTGAAAAATAATTCTATCTAAATTTTTATGAGAAGGGCATAAATCAATGGTTAAGGTAATTCCTTTTTCCTTCGGAATGGCGTGGTCAATCCCTGCATTTTGTAATTGTCTATCACTTTTCAAAGCTAAATCCATCACCTTTACATAAACTGAATTTTTGAATATCGCTTGTACGTTACCAAAAGCTAAATTAGAAAGTGAGTAATTATTAGCTAAATCAATCTTTGCATTTAAGGTTTGCGGATTAACGAGCAATAAATATTTTTGATTATTATTTACAAAACTTCTAATCGCAAGCAGTTTTTCATTTCCTGTAGTAGCTACAGCATAATTTACCTTATAACGTTTAATGCTTTCAAAATTTTGAGCAAATACATTAATTGAAAGAAATAAGAAAAACAGTAAAAACTTAGGTTTCATCATTCAAATATAAACACATACTCCAATTATTCTTTGCGCTCTTAGCGTTCTTTGCGGTTAATACCTTTCTTTGCTCTTTAAGCTTTCAGCTTAAACCACTATCTTTGCAGTATGACAAAATTATCAGTCAACATTAACAAAATTGCAACTTTGCGTAACAGCAGAGGTGGTAATAATCCTGATTTAGTTAAGGTAGCTTTAGATTGTGAGCGTTTTGGCGCACAAGGAATTACAGTACACCCTCGTCCAGACGAACGTCATATTCGCTATCAAGATACATTCGATTTAAAAGCAGTTATAGCAACAGAATTTAATATTGAGGGCAATTGCCGAGAGCAAAAATTCATCGACCTTGTTTTAGCCAACAAACCTGCACAAGTAACTTTAGTACCAGATGTCTTGGGCCAAATTACTTCAAACCATGGATGGAATACCATTAAAGAACAAGCTTATTTGAAAGAAATGGTTTCGTTATTTCAAAATGCTGGCATTCGTGTTTCCATTTTTGTAGACCCAGTTATTGAAATGGTTGAAGGAGCCTTAGCAACTGGAACAGATAGAATCGAACTATATACCGAATCTTACGCAAGCGGCTTTCATCAAGATAAGGAAAGCTCTATTGCCCCTTATATCGCAGCAGCCAAAAAAGCAAATGAATTAGGTTTAGGCATTAATGCTGGTCACGATTTAGATTTAGATAACCTCAAATATTTTGCTCAAAACATTCCAAATCTTTTAGAAGTATCCATCGGCCATGCCTTAATAAGCGATGCCTTATACTTTGGATTAGAAAACACCATTCAACTTTATTTAAAGCAACTATCATAAATCTTCGTCATTGCGAGGGTCGGTTTTCACCGCCCGAAGCAATCTTTCCTGCAAGATAGATTGCCGCGTCGTTTCACTCCTCGCAATGACGGCTCAATAAAAAATATGCTCAAAGGTATAATCCTTGTTCTTTTTGGCGCCTGTAGTTTTGGCATCCTTTCTACTTTTGTAAAATTGGCTTATGCAGATGGTTATTCACTAAGTGATGTTACCGGAACCCAAGCCTTTTTCGGTGCTATTTTATTATGGATTGGCTATTTTATCCAAACAAAAATTGGAAAGAAAATATATCCTAAATCTAAAACTCATTGGTTTAAATTATTGGCAGCTGGTACATTTACGGGCTTGGTAAGTATGTTTTATTATCAATGCGTTAAATTAGTTCCCGCTTCTTTAGCTATTATTTTATTAATGCAATTTGTGTGGATTAGTGTTTTATTGGAGCTTTTCATTTATAAAAAGAGACCAAGCAAAATGCAAATATTAGCCATCATAGTTATACTTTTCGGGACTATTTTAGCTAGTGGTTTTATAGAAACTAGTACTAATCAAATTAGCCTTGAGGGAATAATTTTCGGGATGCTTGCTGCTTTGTGTTATGCTATATTTTTAATGCTGAATGGTAAGTTAGGCAATGATTACCCACCATTAAAAAAGAGTGCATTAATGATTACTGGGGCTTGTATTTTAATATTCATCGCTTTGCCACCAACCTTTTTAATTAATGGAGCCTTAACAGGCAGTTTATTAAAATGGGGAATTATTCTTGCCGTTTTTGGCACTTTTATTCCTCCACTGTGTTTTGCAGCCGGTATACCAAAAATTGGATTAACATTGAGTTCCATTTTAAGTTCGGTTGAGTTACCAGTTGCGGTAATGATGAGTAGTTTAATTTTAAATGAAGAAGTAAACCTAATTAGATGGTTAGGTGTTGTTATCATATTAAGCGCACTAATTCTTCCAAATTTGGAAATGATAAAAAAGCCAAATATCTTTAAACAAAAACCCATCTTATGAAAAATAGAGCTTTTGCTATTCTAACTTTATTAGTTATCGCTTTTAGCGGATGTAAAGATGTTGCCAAAATTAATGCTGATGAAGCTGGCGAAGTAATTACTGAATATTTAACCGCAAATCCAGAATATAAAATTGCACGTTTCAATTTTGGCGAAATGAAGTTTAACAACCAAAAAGACATGCTGGAACTTGAGAAATATAAAACCTTGGCAAGCGATGGTTATATTTCATTGGCTTTACAAGAATCTAAAAAGAAATTCCTTTCTAAAGACAGCAGTTTTGTTTACATGATTAAATTAACCGATAAAGCAAGTGATTTAGTGTTGAAACAAGATGAAGATAAAGCAAACGTTAAAGTTGTTACTTACGAATTGGCAAGTGAAAAACCTGTTAATTTTAACAGAGTGAATGATAATAATGCAAAAGTAACTGTATCTCTTAAAAAAATAAATACACCATTTGCTCCCTTTCAAAAAAACGCTGATGACAATAGCAATTTCATCACAAAAACCTATCGCCTAAAATTAGATAAAGAAGAAGGCTGGAAAGTAGTGAAGTAAGGTTGAAGGTTTAGAGCCTGAAGGTGCGTGAGCCACGGAATACAAAACAATCTTGTGTTCTTTTGTGGTTCACTTCAAAAACAGTTGAAATCTGATGCCTTGATTTACCAATTGCAAAATAAAATTATTCAACAACCCACAATTTTCAACAAAACAAAATCACTCAAACGTTTGATTTGATGCTTAAATAAAGGTATTGAAAAAGCTAATCTTACCTGCTTTTTTACATTAATTCGTAACAATAATAGTTACCAATTTCTTACCTTTGCGGCAACTTATTTTTATCAACTGCATGAGTTTAAATATCCATTACCAAGAAGACTTTCAAGACCGTCATATTGCCCCAAACGCGGAAGATACAGCGGCTATGCTACAAACTGTTGGCGTAAAATCTATTGACGAATTGATTGAACAAACCGTTCCTCAAAAGATAAGGTTAAAACAACCTTTAAACTTACCAAAAGCAAAGTCTGAAATAGAATATTTAACAAGCTTAAAACAAACAGCTTCGTTAAACAAGGTTTTCAAATCTTACATTGGTCAAGGTTATTATGATACCTTAACACCTGGCGTAATTTTACGTAACGTAATGGAAAACCCAGGATGGTATACGCAGTACACTCCTTATCAAGCAGAAATTGCGCAAGGTCGTTTGCAAGCTTTGTTAAATTTCCAAACCATGGTTATCGATTTAACAGGGATGGAAATTGCCAACGCATCTTTATTAGATGAAGGTACAGCAGCAGCTGAAGCCATGTTTATGCAATACAGCTTGCGCAAAGACCAAAAAGCTACTAAATATTTTGTGTCTGACTTGGTATTTGCTCAAACCATAGATATTTTAAAAACTCGTGCCAATCCATTCGGTATAGAATTGGTAATTGGTAACCACCAAGAATTTACTGCTACTGAAGAATTTTTTGGTGCAATTGTACAATATCCAGCAGGTAACGGAGAAGTGTTTGACTATACAACTTTCGCTACCGACCTACACGCTAAAAACATCAAACTAACTGTTATTGCAGATTTATTGAGCTTAACATTGTTAACTCCTCCAGGAGAATGGGGCGCTGATGTTGTAGTGGGTACCACGCAACGTTTTGGTGTTCCAATGGGATTTGGCGGTCCACACGCTGCATACTTTGCGACTAAAGACGAGTACAAACGTTCAATTCCTGGTCGTATTATCGGTGTAACTATAGATAGCAATAACAACTACGCTTTACGTATGGCTTTGCAAACTCGCGAGCAACACATCCGTAGAGATAAAGCGACTTCGAACATTTGTACGGCCCAAGCTTTATTGGCAATTATGGCTGGGTTTTATGCAGTTTATCACGGCCCAAAAGGATTAAAATTAATTGCAGAACGTACCCACGGATTAACTGTTACTTTAGCACAATCACTTTCGGCAATTGGCTATAATGTTTTAAGTAAATCTTATTTTGATACCATTCAATTAGATTTAGGCGACTTAACAGGTTCTATCCACAAAGAATGTTTAGACAATAATATCAACTTAAATTATAACGGAAACCTAGTAAGCATCGCTTTAGATGAAACTGTTTCTTATGAAGATGTTAAATTATTAATTCGCATTTTCTCTAAAGTAAAAGGTATTTCTTCAGATAATTTAACCATTGCAGAGAACGTTGAAACTACAATTCCTGCAAACTTACAACGTACTTCTGCTTATTTAACACATCCAATTTTCAATGCTCATCATTCAGAGCATGAAATGTTGCGTTATATCAAATCATTAGAAACTAAAGATCTTTCACTTTGTCATTCTATGATTGCTTTAGGTTCATGCACAATGAAATTAAATGCAACCAGCGAAATGATTCCAGTTACTTGGCCAGAGTTTGGTAAAGTGCATCCATTTGCACCAGCCGACCAAGTTTTAGGTTATTACACAGTATTTGACGAATTAGACAAATGGTTAAGTGAAATTACTGGTTTTGCCGCAATGAGCTTACAACCAAATGCTGGTGCTCAAGGTGAATATGCTGGTTTAATGGTGATCAGAGCTTATCACCAAGATAGAGGCGACCACCATCGTAACATTGCTTTAATTCCTGCTTCTGCTCACGGCACAAATCCTGCTTCTGCTGCAATGGCCGGCATGAAAATTATTGTAGTTAAGTCTTTAGAAAATGGAAATATTGATGTTGAAGATTTAAAGGCAAAAGCCGCTGAACACGCAGAAAACCTTTCTTGTTTGATGGTAACCTATCCATCTACTCACGGTGTGTTCGAAGAAAGTATTATCGATATTTGTGAAACTATTCACCAACACGGCGGACAAGTTTACATGGATGGGGCTAACATGAATGCACAAGTTGGTTTAACAAGCCCTGCAAATATTGGTGCTGACGTTTGTCACTTAAACTTGCACAAAACATTCTGTATTCCACATGGTGGAGGTGGTCCTGGAATGGGCCCAATCGGCGTTGCTGCTCACTTGGTAAAATATTTACCTGGTCACGCAGTTGTTGATATTAACAATGAAAAATCTATCCCAGCTGTTTCTTCTGCTCCTTGGGGTTCTGCTTCAATTTTAATTATTTCTCACGCTTACATCGCCATGATGGGTGGCGAAGGTTTAACAGATGCTACTAAATATGCAATCCTAAACGCTAACTACATGAAAGCCCGTTTAGAAGCACATTATCCTGTTTTGTATTCTGGTGCTCAAGGTCGTTGTGCCCACGAAATGATTTTAGATTGTAGAGGTTTCAAAAACTTTGGCATCGAAGTAGTTGATATTGCAAAACGTTTAATGGATTATGGTTTCCATGCACCAACGGTTTCTTTCCCAGTTGCAGGAACATTAATGGTAGAGCCAACAGAAAGCGAACCTAAACACGAATTAGATCGTTTCTGCGATGCTTTAATTGCCATTAGAAATGAGATTTCTGCCATAGAAAACGGAAGCTTAGACAAAGTAGATAATCCACTTAAAAATGCGCCACATACTTCTGCAGTAGTTACTGCAAATGATTGGGAACATAGCTACAGCCGTCAAACTGCAGCTTTCCCATTGCCTTATGTTGCTGCTTATAAATTCTGGCCATCAGTTGGTAGAGTAAATGACAGCCATGGGGATAGGTCATTAATCTGTGCTTGCCCTCCTTTAGAAAGTTACATGGAAGAAGATGCGATGGCATAGGGATTTACGATTGTCTTTATAGTTTGTCATCCTGAGCTTGTCGAAGGACTTGCGAAAAATAAATACAAATAGCTCGAACAAATGTTCGGGCTTTTTTTAGCTCTTTGTCATTCTGAGCATCGCGAAGAATCTCTAAAGCTGAATGGTTTAAAATCACATCTTCTTTTGAAAAGCAGTTTCAGTGTTTCATTTTAATGTTGGTCCTGCTGTTCGCTTTACTTCGTGCTCGCTACCATCAGGTTTAGATTAGAAAAGATAGTGCAAGTAACTAAGAAAGATACATCTTAATAACAAACTCCTTTAAAAATAAGTTAGAAATATTAGCTTTTGAATTATCTTCGAAAAACATCTTATATAATCTGTATGCAAAACATTTCCAAACCCATTCCCCTATTTTTATTATTCATTTTTAACACTGTTTTTTGTTTTGCTCAAACTCAAAATTTTAACAACACCAAAGTTGATAGTTTAACTTTTCTTGAAACAAGAAAAACTTTAAATAACCTACCCATAACAAAATTTGAAAAGCGAAATTTTAAACAAGGTGAAAAACAACTACCCTATCGTTTGTTAATACCAAAAAACTATACGAGTACTGAAAAATATCCATTGGTTATTACTTTTCATAATTCTACTCGAATTGGGAATGACAACGAAAACCAATTGGAACCTTTATCAAGAATTTGGCTTAGAGAAGAAATTTATGATAAATACAATTGCTTTGTTTTAGCCCCACAGTTTAATAAACGTTCCTCAAATTATTCAGAAAATGAAGATGGTGTTTTAATTTCAAAACCATCAGAAGATGTTGCTATGGTTTTGGAACTCATAAAAACCTTAGAAAAAGAATACCCCAACATTGATAAAAGCCGGATTTATTTGGCTGGCTATTCTATGGGTGGGTCAACAGCTCAGAACATTTTAAACAGAGAACCAAAAATGTTTGCTGGATTGGTATCTATTGCAGCAGTTCCAGATTTATCGACTCTAAAAGGAATAAAAAATAAAAACATATGGCTTATTCATGGACAAAAAGATATCGAAAACCCATACAAGGGAAGCGTTGAATTATTTAAAAAACTAAAAAAATCCAAAAATGTAATT
>Ga0307515_10015816_pt1 | contig 13874 bp, 13 predicted proteins | sample 17_EM_MG_FD_194513 | JGI IMG/M metagenome (GOLD analysis project Ga0307515, IMG submission 194513) | Populus trichocarpa ectomycorrhiza microbial communities from riparian zone in the Pacific Northwest, United States - 17_EM | ecosystem: Host-associated > Plants > Roots > Unclassified | place... | reverse complement strand
CAGCCGCACCCGGGAGACAGTGGAGCGGGCGATCGCCGAGCTCGGATACGAGCCGGCCCAGCGCGGCCAGATCGTCGCGATGATCACGCCGTGGATCTCCAACCCGTTCTTCTCCGAGGTTGTGGAGCTGGTCGAGGCGGCGCTGGCCCCGCACGGCCTCAAGGGCGTCATCTGCCCGGCACTGCCCCGCGGGATCCAGGAGCGGGAGTTCGTCGCCGCCCTCGTCGACCACGGGATCGCGGCTGTGGTCTTCCTGTCCGCCAGCAACACGCTCGACAACGCCGACACCGAGGCGTACCAGATCCTCGCCTCCCGGCGCATCCCGTTCGTCGGCATCAACGGCGGCTTCGACGGCCACGACGTGCCGGTCTTCTCCAGCGACGACCTGGTCGCGGCCGAGATGGCCGTCGACCACCTGCACGGCCTCGGCCACCGCCGGATCGGCATGGCCGCCGGACCACGCGGCAACCGGCCGGCCGACAAGCGCGTGCAGGGCTTCCTCGCCGCGCTCGACCGGCGCGGCAGCACCGACGCCGCCCAGCGGGTGGTGCGGCAGGCGTACACGGTCGAGGGTGGCCAGGCTGCCGCGGCGACGCTGATCGAGGACGGCGCCACCGCGATCGTGGCGGCCAGCGACTACATGGCCCTGGGCGCCATCCGCGCTGTCCGGCGGGCCGGCCTGTCCGTACCCGGCGACGTCTCGGTGGTCGGGTACGACGGTTCCATGATCACCGAGTTCGTCGACCCTCCCCTCACCACGGTGCGGCAGCCGATGGACCGGCTGGCCAAGGCGGTGGCCCACGCGGTGGTCGCGCTGGCCGGCCACCACGAGGTTCCGACCGGGGAACTGCTCTTCAGCCCCGAGCTGGTGGTGCGCTCGTCGACCGCGCCGCCGCCCGACCCGACACACCGGAGGCAGAACCGATGAGACGCAGGGCTGTCGCGGCATTTCTAGGCGCATCGCTGGTCGTGCCACTCGGCGCCGTGCCCGCCGAGGCCGCCACCGGGCCGCTGGCCGTGACCAATCCCGGGTTCGAGCAGGGCGCCGCGGGCTGGACGTTCACCGCCGGCACGGGCGTCGCCACGAACTACCCGCACGGCGGTAACGGGCTGACCTACCTCGACTCCGGCGCCGACAAGCAGGTGAGCCAGACCGTCACCGCGTCGTCGGCCGGGGCGTACACGATCTCGGCCTGGATCGCCACCGGCGGCCCCGGCGGCACGTTCACCGTGCGGCGCAACGACGTGCCCGTGGGGTCGATGACGCTGCCCTCGCGCGGCACGTACACCCGCTACACCTTCTCGGACCTCCCGGTCGCCGCCGGGGACCGGGTGGAGATCGTCTTCGGCGGCGGAGCGAGCTGGGTCAACGCCGACGACGTGATGATCTCGCCCGGCGCCCGGGCCACGCCGCGGGTCACCTCGTCCAACCCCACGGTCGTCGCGATGTTCGACTGGGCCAAGGCCAAGGCCGGCAGCTGGGTCCAGCAGGCCGGGGTGGTCGGGCCGGTCAACGTCGACGAGTACCAGCGCAGCGGCACCGGCGAGGCCACGTACGCCGCGACCTACTGGGCCGGCTACGCGAACCGCAGCGGCTACTACTCGCGCGACTTCGTCCACCAGCTCAGCGGGGCGCACCTGCTCGGGTTCGACATCGAGAACAAGACGATGCTGCGGTCGTTCGCCGCGTCCGCCACCGCGGAGCAGAAGTACTTCCCGGTCTGGGCGCTCAACTTCGACGCGGCGACCTACCTGAGCATCGACTACCACGGACCGGACAACTTCGTCCGGGAGGTGCCGGCGGTCTTCGAACTGGTCGAGAAGGCCAACGCGGCGTACCGGTGGACCGGCGACCGGGACTACCTGCGGGATCCGGCGTTCTGGGACTACTACCGCAACGCCACCGGAGCGTTCGTCGACCTGCACAACGGCACACTCGACAACGGCACCGTGCAGGTGGCGGAGGGAACCGGCCAGGGGATCTTCGCCGGTGCCGCGAGCTACAACGAGCAGAGCGACGAACGGCTGGCCGAGGCGGGCGACGGGATCGGCGCCCAGTACCAGGCGTACCGGGCGATGGCCGCCCTGGCGCGGGACCGCGGCGAGGCGAGCCTGGCCACGACCTTCGACCGGCGGGCGGAGGCGCTCAAGCAGTACTTCAACAGCACCTGGAGCCGGGTGCCGGGCAGCGACGAGGTGGTTCGCGCGTACGGCACGGACGGCCGGCCGATCACCGGCTGGGGCAAGGAGAACAGCTGGTTCATGCCGATGAAGGGCATCTTCGACGCCGGCCCGCGCAACGACGCGTACCTCGACTACATCGACGCCGAGGCGTCCGGCGCCGGCCGCCCGGGCAACATCGAGGCGACCACCTACCTGCCGGACACGTTCTTCCGGTACAACCACGACGACACCGCGTGGAAGTGGATGCAGGACATCTACAGCAAGCGCGAGGACCCGCACGTCAACAGCGGGCAGGGCCTCGACGGCGACTACCCGGAGGTGTCGTTCACACTGGTCAGCCAGACCATCGAGGGCCTGCTGGGCATCACCCCGGATGCGCCGCACCACGCGCTGACCACCGTGTCCCACCTACCATCGGAGATCGGCTGGCTGCAGGCGGCGGACGTGCCGATCGGCACGGACCGGGTGACCGTACGCCACGACGGCGCGACCGGCAGCACGCTGACCAACCAGTCCGCCACCACCGCGTACGACTGGGAGGCCCGCTTCGTCGGACGGCACCCCCTCCTCCGCGTCAACGGCGCCCTGACGCCAGGCCGAACCAAAACCATCGACGGCATCACCTACACGTACGCGACGGTGCGGGTCCGCCCCGGCAAGACCGCAACGGCACGCGTCATGCCGTAGGCCCGCGACCACTCTCCGGCCCATCGCCGCTGGACCACCTGGCGGGCGGCGACGGCTGGGCGGCCGACCTCGTCCGGCGGGTTTTGACCACCACCGGGGGACGGCGCTCCCACATCTGCGTTCAGGAGGCCATGCTGCCCCGATGAAACGGATCCTTTCGGCGCTGGCCCTGGTCGCTGCCACCCTGGCCGTGCCCTGCGCCCCCGCCCACGCCGCCGACCCGCCGAAGTGCGGCGACGTGCTTTTCGTGGGCGCCGCTGGATCCGGCGAGGCCGACAAAGGGTGGCCCGGGTACGACAAGTCCGGGATGGGCGCCGAGGTCACCGCGGTCTACAACGCCGTCAAGGCGAACGCGAAGGGCCGGAGCGTCACCTCGTACGCGCTCCCCTACCGGGCCGCACCCGTGCTCCCGACGATGATCCATCCCGGCATCGGGAAGTTCATGGAGAGCCTGATCGACGGCGAGGGCAAGCTGAACACATTCCTGTTCGACCGGATCCGGCAATGCCCCGGCGAGCGCTTTATCCTGGCGGGCTTCTCACAGGGCGCGATGGTGATCCACCGCAGCATGCAGATCCTCGGCAGCCGGGTGACCGACCGGGTCGACGCGATCGTGCTGATCGGCGACGGCGACCGGCTGCCCGGCGACGACGGGCAGATGCTCGGCAGCGCCGGCAGCAAGGCCAAAGGTATCGGCCTGTGGTACCCCCAGTTCTCGCTGGCGAGCGGGAGCAAGTTCGGCGCGATCGGCGGCCGGGTGTTCAGCCTGTGCAACTCCCTGGACGTCGTCTGCGATCACCGGCCGGGCCTGCACAACGTCGCGAGCCCGATCGGCCGGATCGCGATCGGCGTCGGAACCGCCATCCACACGAGCTACCGGCTCGGGCCGCAGCTCGCCGATCTCGGCGCCAAGGCGGCGGCCAAGCTGCGCAAGGACGCGCTGGTGGTGTACCGGCCGAGCGGCCGAGCCGGATTCGTCTCGTACGCCACCGGATTCACCTGCCCGGCGGTGAGTAGCGGCTACCTCCTCGTCGTGGCGCGCGGCGCAGGTCAGGCGCCATCAGAGGGCTTCGTCGATCCGTACGACGAGTTCAGCAGCGGGGCCCGGGTCGGCAGTTCCGAGAACGCCGCACCGGGCAGCTACCCGGCGACCGTCAGCTGCGAAGCGTCCACCGATCCGAACACACGCACCGGCGGCCGGAGCCTGGCCACGTACACCTTCACCCAGACCGTCACCACCGCCAAGCCGCTCCTCGGAGTCAGCCCGGCGGCGGTGCGGCCGGGCCAGGTCCTGACGGTGACCGACGGCGGCGGCTGCGGCGCATACCCGACGCCCGCGCAGAGCGTCGAGGTCGCGGTGCACGACGCGATCCGCGGCGGCAAGCCGGTCGTCGCGGGCACAGCCCCGGTCACCACCGCCGGGCGCTGGGATGCGGTGCGGCTGACCCTGCCGGCCGGGTCCGGAGCGGGCGGCTGGCACGTAAGCGCCACCTGCAGCGCCACGAACGGCGACACCCCGGACCAGTCCTACCAGCCGTACCCGAGCGTGACCGTCGCCGCAAGCTGACGACGGGTCGCAGGCCTGGCACGAAAGGCCACCGCTAGGTCGACTGGACATTCATCACCCTGGCGCTGGTCGACGACGCACCCGCAGGTCACCCCTGCGTCATCTCTTGGTTCGGCCGACAGACGATCTACCAGCAGCTGGAGACAACTGCATCAACCCGTCCACCAACCGGGAGGAGTCCCGCGTCGCGAACCCGGCTACTTCACGAACCTCGCGCTACCCCCTGAGAACTCATCGCCAACCAACCCGAGGTGAATCGACCATTTTGCAGAGAGCCCGGACTTTGTCTGGGCTCCCCACAGGGACCGGCAATGTGAACTCGCCTAGACGCGGAGGACCAGACCAGACGCTGTAGCGCCGGCCACCCACGCCATCAACATCGCGACGCCCTGCTCGAACCCTCGACGAAGCGCCCACTCTCGGGTGAGGGCACGCACCCACCACCCCACAACCGCCGCGACCATCTGCTTCATTGTTGACCTCCACTAGTCCGGGAGTTGCCACGGCGCCCTTCCGCTGGCGTTGACGACGTCAAGACAACCAAGCAAAATCGCAGGTAGCAAGCCCGTTCGCACCGGATACAAGAAATGCGGATCATTCCTGGGAGTACTCGTCACCCCAAACGACTTAGCAGCCTTCTGACTGGGAGTAGTGGGCACTAGAGTATGAGCGTGGATCAGTTCTCGGACGTTCCAGATCGGCTCGACAGCCCCGAACTCATAAAACGTGCCAGCGCTGCCGGATACGGCGTCAGTGCACGGATGCTTGAGACCTTCCGCGCCCAAGGCTTGCTACCCAGGCCGATCCGGACCGGCCACCACGGGCGAGCACCGGTGTGGATCTACCCGGCCAGCGCGGATCGCCAGCTGATCGCGCTGATGGCCTGGCGGGAACACACGAAGGATCCCGACGTGTTGCGCGTCCTGCTCTGGGTTGACGGCTTCCCGATCCCGCTAGCCGCGATCAAAACCGCGCTCGCCGGCGCCCTGCAGACCATGCTCGATCTACTTGACCGAGAGATCACTAAACAGGCTAAGCAGCACGGCCTAGACCCAGACCAGTCCACGGACCGCGAGCACGCGCTCGGTCTGATCGCGAGCACCCTCGCCGCCAAGCGCGGCCCGAAGGCACTACCCCGACACGCTCGGGTAAGCGCCGGCCAACGAACCCGCGCAGTCGAACTGATCATGCGCCGATTCGCCCTGGGCGAACCAGTCACGGTGACGACCGAGGAGGCCGCCACGGTCGAGCGGGTACTGGGAGTGTCACCCAACGGTCGGCGCGACCGCGTCGACGGTGCCGGCCCATGGCTCACCGGCCCGGCCGAAGATCTCTTTGACGTCGCCGGAATCGTCGCTGTTCCGCGCGCACTGACGGCTGTCCTCGACGCAACCGACGCCGAACTGGAGACCGCTCGCCAGATGGCCGCGGTGTTGTGGCGGTACCTGCCGCTCTTGGCTCGCATGTTGGCGGCCTTATTCGAAGAGGAAAACTACGCCGGGATGTCAGGCCTCGGCCGCCTCGACCAACAGCCCGAATTCGTTGTCATCCTCGTGCCCACGATCGTCGCTATGCTCCGAGCCGGTTGGGAGCAAAACATCCAGTTGATCGCCACCGGGCTCGCTGACCTCCCCACGCTCGCCGAACAAAGCCAACGAATCCTGGGGCTGCCCACCAGCACCGTCGATGCCAATCTCGCCGGCAAACCCGCAGACGTTCAGACGAGGGCACGACGCCTCATCCTGGCCGCCCTCGACGGAGCGTTCGACTACCGGCCGCACGAGTCGTCGAAGCCTCGATCGACGACTGCCTGACGAGTGGCAAGGCCACTCCGACCTTCCGACCGTCGATATCACCGAGGTCACGGCTCTAGCTGGCAGCCGCAGTACCTGGTTGGTTACGGGTCCCGGCATCAGCCGCTAGGGAGTCGCGGCGGCTGTGACTCGATACGAGATGCAGCGGGCGGGGTCCCACCACACGCCGCTGCCGTCCAGACGGCGGATCGTGCGCGTTGGCGCCGACGCCCACGGACGTAGTCACCTGCTGCAGATCGGGCAGGCCGGATTGCCGGGCGGACGAGGTTGTAGTCGGCCCGGAGCGTGGCCTGGCCGACCCCGCAGCCGTCACCGGCGAAACCCCGCAGTCGGGATCGAACCGACGACCTTCCGTCTACATGTGACGGGTGTCATGGCAGGAGGAGGTTCACGTCGCCGAACTCGTGCCATAGGTAGCCCGCGCTGAGCGCCTCTGTGTAGCAGCGTTCCAGCAGTGGCGTTCCCGCGATCGCCGCGAGCATGTCCAGGTGTGAGGCTCGGGGTTCGTGGAAGCCGGTGAGCAAGCCGTCGATCACGTTCACTCCGCGTTCCGGCGTCACTACCAGGTCGGTCCAGCCCTGCGCCGGTCCGGTCCACGCGGTTTCCAGGGCGCGCACCGCCGTCGTGCCGACCGCGATCACCCGGCCGCCGTCCGCCTTCGCCCGCTCCACGATCCGGGTCGTGACCGCCGGCACCGAGAAGCGTTCCGGGTACGGCCGCTCGTGCGCCTCCGGTGACGCCACCCCGGTGTGCAGCAACACGGGCACGATCAGCACGCCCGCGGTGACCAGCCGGGTGACCAGGGCGTTCGTGAACGGCCGGCCGGCGCTGGGCATCTCGGCGCTGCCCGGGTGGACGCCGAACACCGTCTGGTAGGAGCTCAGCGGCCAGGGTCGGCGCACGTAGCCGTAGCGGATCGGCCGGCCGTGGGCGTACAGGAAATCCTGGACGGACGTCGCGCCGGCGGTGTCGATCCGGGCCTGCCACAGGCGGCCGGTCGAGTACTCCTCTTGCAGGGTGAGCGCGCCGCCGCCGGGCAGCCGGTAGCGCTGACCGGGTGCACCCTCGGCGTACGGTGCGGTGGTCTTTCCTTTCTGTTTGCGCAGTTCGACCAGCCAGGCGCCGTCGGCCAGCTCGGTCGAGAAGTGGACGGTCAGCGGGCTGCCGTCGACCGGCACGGCCGCGGGCAGGGTCGCCGAGGTGTTCACCACCAGCACGTCGCCCGCGTGCAGCAGGGCCGGCAGGTCGGTGAACCGGTGGTGGGTCACCGTGCCGCCGGCCCGCTCGCCGACCAGCAGGCGTACCCCGTCGCGGGTCCTGCCGCAGGCCTCCGGCGGGCGGCCGGCCTCCAGGTGTGCGGGCAGCGCGAAGTCGAGCAGCGCGGTCACCGGGCGGCCCCGGTGAGCAGGTCGGCGAGCCGGATCCGGCCGGACGCCGGCGCCTCGGTGAGCAACCGGCGGAAGGCGGGCACGACCGTGCCGGGCAGCGGCCGGTCGCTGATGTCCTCGCCCGGGAACGCTTCCTGGTGCATCCGGGTCCGCAGGTCGCCCGGGTCCACCCACCACACCCGCAGGTCGGGCTCCTCGGCCGCCAGCACCCGGCTGGCCTGTTCCGCCGCGGCCTTCGCCGAGCCGTACCCGCCCCAGCCCGGGTACGCCTCGACGGCCGCGTCGGAGGTCACCGTGACGACCGCACCGTGGCGGGCCCGCAGCGCCGGCAGGGCGAGCTGGATCAGCGCGAGCGGCGCCACGACGTTCACCTCGTACACCTCCCGGAGCGCGTCGAGCGGGTAGTCGGCGAGCGCCGGCTGCGGGCTGGGCCCGAGGATGCCCGCGTTGTTGACGAGCAGGTCGAGCCCGCCGAGCCGGCCGGCCGCCGCGACCAGCGCGCGCCGGTGCTCGGCGTCGGTGACGTCGCCGGCCAGGCCGACGACCTGGCCGTGGGCGCCCCACTCGATCTCCTTGACCGCGCCGGCCAGGTCTTCGGCGCCGCGGGCGTCGACCACGAGTTGCCAGCCGGCGCCGGCCAGCCCGGTGGCGAGCGCGAGCCCCAGCCCGCGGGACGCGCCGGTGATGATCGCAACAGGCATCGCAGATCCCCCTCTTGTCGTGCTGAACCCGACGTCTCGACGCTATGGCCGGGCCGGTCCGCCGCCATCGGGCCGGCGACGGCCGGGGCCTCGGTCCTTGGACCTAGATCGGCCGCCCGATCCGGCCGGGCCGGTACCTGGGTACCGTGCAGGGATGCCGGCCTGCGACCGCGACGAGTTGCGCGAGGTGAGCGCGGTGGTGCTCGCCGTCACCGCGCGCCTGTCGGTCCGCGAGGTGCTGCAGACGATCGTCGCGTCGGCGCGCCGGCTGCTCGACGCCCGGTACGCGGCGCTGGGCCTGCCCGGCCCGGACGAGTCGTTCGCCGAGTTCCTCGCCGACGGCATCAGCGACGAGCAGTGGCGCGCGATCGGCCCGGTGCCCCGCCAGCACGGCCTGCTCGGCGCGATGCTGCACGACCCCAACCCGGTCCGGCTGGCCGACGTGCGCGCCCATCCGCGCTTCGGGTGGTGGCCCGCCGCGCATCCGGTGCTGACCGATTTCCTCGGCATGCCGATCGTGCACGGCGACGAGATCCTCGGCACCTTGTTCCTGGCCAACAAGCGGACGCCGGGCGGTTTCACCGCCGCCGACGAGGAGCTGCTCCGGTTGCTCGCCGCGCACGCCGCGATCGCGCTGGTCAACGCCCGGCTGTACGAGCGCAGCCGGGAGCTGTCCATCGTGGAGGAACGCAACCGGATCGCCCGCGAGCTGCACGACGCCGTGACGCAGAAGCTGTTCAGCCTGCGGCTGACCGCGGACGCCGCGGCGACGCTGGTCACCCGGGATCCGGCGCGGGCGGCGGTGGAGCTGGACCGGGTGCGCCGGCTGGCCGCCGAGGCGACCGAGGAGTTGCGGGCGATCGTGGTCGGCCTGCGCCCGGTCGACCTGGCCGGCGACGGTCTCGACGTGGCCCTGCGCAAGCAGGCGGAGCTGCTCGACCGGGTGCACGAGCCGGCGGTGCGGTTCACCGGCGGCCCGGTGCCGCGGCTGCCCGCCGGTCAGGAGGAGGCGGCGTACCGGATCGCCCAGGAGGCCCTGCACAACGCTCTGCGGCACGGCGCGCCGCAGCTGGTCACGATCGCGGTCCGGGCCCGCAACGGCGCGTTCGTCCTGGAGGTCGCCGACGACGGCCGCGGCTTCGACCCGCAGGCCCCGTCGCGGCGGCTCGGGCTGGCCTCGATGCGCGAACGGGCGCGGGCCGTCGGCGGCCGGCTGGACGTGCTGTCCCGGCCGGGCGACGGCACGACGGTGCGGCTGGAGGTGCCCACCGATGGTTGAGCCGATCCGCGTCCTGGTGGTGGACGACCATCCCGTCGTACGCCAAGGCCTGCGCACTTTCCTCGATCTGCAGGAGGACTTGACGGTCGTGGGCGAGGCCGCCGACGGCCTGGCTGCGGTCACCGCGGCGCAGGAGCTGCGCCCGGATGTGGTGCTGCTGGATCTGAAGATGCCGGGCGCCGACGGGGTCACGGCGCTGCGCGGGCTGCGCGAGGCGGGCAACCCGGCGCGGGTGCTGGTGATCACCAGCTTCACCGAGCCGGCCGCGGTCCTGCCCGCCGTCCGGGCCGGTGCCGCCGGATACGTCTACAAGGACGTCGACCCGCCCGCGCTGGCCGCCGCGATCCGCGCCGTACACGCGGGCCATGTGCTCCTGCACCCGGACGTGGCCCGGCTGCTCGCCGCCGGGGAGGCACGCCTGACCGGGGTGCGGCTGACGGCGCGGGAGCGCGACGTGCTGGGCGCGATCGCCCGGGGCCGCGCCAACCGGGAGATCGCCCGCGAGCTGGGCATGGCGGAGAAGACGGTGAAGACCCACGTCAGCGCGATCCTGACCAAGCTGGGCGTGCAGGACCGCACCCAGGCGGCGCTGTACGCGGTGCGCACCGGAATCGTCGACGCTTGATGTCGAGGACGGATCGGGGGCTCCGTCCTGAGGGTGGACGCGTCAAGCTGGACGCGGCGGACGAGGGAGAACCGGACATGGCGAAGTACCTGCTGATCGTGGACTACCGGCCCGGAGTGGTGGAAACCCCGATGGAGCAGTGGGCGCCGGCCGAGATCAAGGCGCACATGGACTACTACTCGGCGCTCAACCAGGAGCTCACCGACAGCGGCGAGTTGGTCGACGGATATGCCTTGACCCGGCCCGAGCTGGCCAAGGAGGTGACCGCCGGTGCCGGTGCGCCGGTCGTCACCGACGGGCCGTTCGTCGAGTTCAAGGAGATGCTGGCCGGCTTCCAGGTGGTCGACGTCGAGTCGCAGGAGCGGGCCATCGAGATCGCCGCGCTGGTCTCGCGTGTGCCCGGTCCCGGCGGAGTGCCGCTCGAGCAGCCGATCAGCGTACGCCGGGTGATGGGCGCCTCGGATTTCGCGCTTTTGACGCCCGAGCTGTGACGGCCGGGCCGCACATCGAGGGCCTGCTCCGCGAGTTGGCGCCGCAGGTTCTCGGTGTGCTCGCCCGGCGTTTCGGCGATTTCGACGCCGCCGAGGACGCGGTCCAGGAGGCCCTGCTCGCGGCCGCCACGCGTTGGCCGGTCGACGGCGTCCCGGACAATCCGCGGGGCTGGCTGCTGCAGACCGGCTCCCGCAAGCTGCTGGACCAGGTGCGCAGCGAGCAGGCCCGGCGGCGGCGGGAGGCGCTGGCCGCGTTGCGGGAGGCGCCGGCCGGTGCGGCTCAGGAACATGACGACACGCTGACCGTGCTGTTCCTGTGCTGCCATCCCGCGCTGACGCCGGCCTCCGCGATCGCGTTGACCCTGCGCGCCGTCGGCGGCCTGAGCACCGCCGAGATCGCGAACGCCTTCCTGGTGCCCGAGGCGACGATGGCGCAACGGATCAGCCGGGCGAAACAGCGCATCAAGGCCTCGCAGGTGCCGTTCCGGGCGCCGGAGCGTTCCGAGTGGGCGCCGCGGCTGCGTTCCGTGCTGCACGTGCTCTATCTGATCTTCAACGAGGGGTACGCAAGCAGCACCGGCGCCGAGCTGCACCGCACCGAGCTGTCGGGCGAGGCGATCCGGCTGACCCGTACGGTGAACCGGATGCTGCCGGACGACAGCGAGGTCGCCGGCCTGCTCGCGCTCATGCTGCTCACCGACGCCCGGCGCGGCGCCCGGGCCGGCCCCGACGGGCAGCTGATCCCGCTGGACGAGCAGGATCGCACGTTGTGGGACCGGCGGCTGATCGGCGAGGGGATCGCGCTGCTCGACGCCGCGGTGGCCCGGGGCGCGGTGGGCGAATACCAGTTGCAGGCGGCGATCGCGGCCCTGCACGACCGGGCGGGCCGGGTGCAGGACACGGACTGGCCGCAGATCCTGGCGCTCTACGGGCTGCTGGAGCGGATGACCGGCAATCCCGTGGTGACGCTCAACCGGGCGATCGCGGTGGCGATGGTGCACGGCCCGGCGGACGCTCTGAAGCTGCTCGAGACGCTGGACGACCGGCTGGCCGGGCACTACCGGCTGGACGCCGTGCGCGGGCACTTCCACGAGATGGCCGGGGAGTTCGCGGCGGCGGTCCGGCACTACACGGCCGCGGCGGCGCGCACGACGAGCGGGCCGGAGCAGCGCTACCTGACCACCCGGGCCGCCCGGCTCCGGGCCGGCTGACGATCTTGGTCGTGGCAAGTTGCCGCCGGGGGCAACTAGATGGCGCTCGCGCCCGTATCACCAGGCGTGGTTACCCCCAGCAACGGCGCTCCGGCTCGGTGGCGGCCGGGCGGCAGCGCCATTCACGCATATCTTCCCAGGTCAGGCACGGGTTCGGCTGAGCAGGGCCTGAATTCGCGACACCAGCTCACGAGGACTGAACGGCTTCGTTACGTAATCGTCCGCACCCGCGCTGAAGCCGCCCTGGACGTCCTGCTCCTGCACCCGGGCGGTGAGCATGATGATCAGCATTCCGGCGGTCGCCGGCTCGGCCCGCAGCATCCGGCACACGTCGATGCCGGACAGGGCGGGCATCGAGACGTCGAGCACCGCCAGGGCAGGTTGCCGGGCGCGCGCCTGCTCGAGGGCGGCCTGCCCGTCCTCGACGGCGATCACCTCGAAACCCGCCTGCTCCAGCTTGAACGCGACCAGATCGCGGATGTCGGCGTCGTCGTCGGCGACCAGGAGCACCGTCACGGCTCTTCCCCCCGAGGATTGCACGGTTCGCGGCGCAGATGATCATGGATCACTTCGCTACTTATTCGGACAATATCCGGTTAGTCCCATGTGTGACTGCCGCTCGGGGAATGCCGCCACGGTCGCCGCCCGCAACGCCATCGCAACCGGCGCGCAGCGGGCCTGCAGCCCCGCCCAGGTGTGCTGGATGCAGACGCCCACCGCGACCGCATGGCAGGAGGACCTGATGACCGCACTGGAATACGACGTACGCACCGAGGCACTGTTTGTCTCGGATGTGCAGCGTTCCCAGCACCCGACCGCAGAACTCATCCGCGCCGCGGTCAGCGCGACCGTGGACCGGCTCGGCGAGATCGGCTGCGCCGAGCTGGTGGCCCAGGAGTTCGGCGAGCACCCAGACTGCGCGCTCGGCCGCATGCGGTGGGCCCGCAATGCCGTACGCGATGCTTTCAGCGCCGCCTGACGGTCCGTACGTCTGGTTTCTTCGGCTCTTCATCGCCTTTGCCTAACGTCACGTCTGACGCGGCCGGCGGCCGCCCCCATTACCGTGGGTGAGCCGTTTCGCCCGGGCGGCACTCCGCCGCAGGTGAGGAGCGTCGCTGTGCCGCATCGCTCCCCGGCTCCGGCACTTCGCATGCTCTTCGGAAAGCCGGCACCGCGGCACGCCGGCTCCGGACTGGTCTCGCGCCAGACAAAACGGGCGATCGGCGCGTTCCTCGTCGTCCTGGCGCTGGTCAACGTCGTCCTGCTGGTCTTCCGGCTGGGGCCGCCCGACGACGACTCCCCCGCCCGACTGCTCCCGGCGCCGGCGATCTCCTTCCCGTCGGGGTCACCGGCGGCCACTCCCAGCCCGAGCGGCACCCTGCTGCTCGAACGGGCGGTCCGGCAGACCCCGAAGCCGGCCAAGACGTCCACCAAGCCCGCCGGCCCCGCGCACGTGCTGCTCGGCCCCAGCAACCTGCAGGCCTCGCTCACCAGCTACTGCCAGCAGACCTACTCCCGGATGTCGATGGCGTACGCCACCTCCCGCGGCTGGCAGTGCGCCCAGGCCTTCGGCCGGTCCCGGTCGATCGACATGGACGCGGCCTGCCGCTGGCTGTACGACCCGTACGCGTTCGGCTATCTCGCGAACGACACCGACCCGCAGAGCTGGCGCTGCTACCGGGACGCCCCGTAAGCTCTGCGCCATGCACGCGCGCTTGAGCATGTGGTGGCCCGCCGACCCGGCGGCCACACCCACCCGCGCGTAATTCCCACCACCGCGGCCGCCTCCCCGAGGCGGCCTTTTTCGTGTGGCCGGGACCTCGGCGGCGGCCCTCGTCGAAACCGAGGAACCCATGCAGCCCTTCGCCTACCTGCACCGCGACGGCGCCGACCGGATCGAGGTACTCACCGGCGACATCGTCACCGT
>Ga0307515_10015815_pt1 | contig 13874 bp, 4 predicted proteins | sample 17_EM_MG_FD_194513 | JGI IMG/M metagenome (GOLD analysis project Ga0307515, IMG submission 194513) | Populus trichocarpa ectomycorrhiza microbial communities from riparian zone in the Pacific Northwest, United States - 17_EM | ecosystem: Host-associated > Plants > Roots > Unclassified | place... | reverse complement strand
AACTCTGATTTTTATTTTTATATTATGTTTAGTTTATAAAACTGAAGAAATGTTGAACTTTTTTAGATATTTTAGATTTTTGGGTCAATGAGGGTTTTTTTTTTTGCTACGATTATTTTTCTGTTGAGGATGGAATTAATTGTTGATTGGGAATATTATATTTTATGGGAAATTCAAATTCTATTGTGGGTTCTGTTAGGGGAATTATCGTGGAATTAAATTAAAAGTTTTTAGGGGTGCCGTGATTTTTCGTTCAATTATTGGGATTTTGTTTTGACTAATAATGATTTATTTTTTTGGGGGTATATTTTGGGTCTATGCAGTTGTATGGAAGTCAAGCCATTTTGAATCAGCAACATGCTTTTCCAGTTCGTTATTATGCAAAAGAGGCTGCTCCTGCCGGGCTCAAGGGAGATGGTCAGTACACCCTTAAACTTCTGTTATTAAATGGGTTTTTTGTCACATGTATTGTTTGAGGACACTCAAAATTTAGCTTTGCCACTTTCAAAGCATGTTGTTTGGAGATGATAAGTACCGGACCAAAAAGTTGAATGTTAATGGCCATGTGACCACATGCATCGTGCTAGGAACTTGAAAAAATATTTTACAAAGCTCAGAGCAAAATTACATTTTAATTTTGTTTTTGAACAGCCCATAAAGCATTTACAACCTTCATACTATGCAACTCTAATCTCTTGGGCTAACAGCCAACCCTCACCAGTTTGGGGATTGAGGTGGTGTTGTTTTTGTTGTTGCTGTTGCATTGTTGTTTGAGGTGTTGTTGTTGTTGTTGTTTGAGGTGTTGTTGTTTTTGTTGTTGCTGTTGCATTGTTGTTGTTGTTGTTGTTGTTGTTGTTGTTGTTGATGATGATGACGACGACGACAACGACGATGGTGATCACAATGATTTATATTGTTGCCTCATATTCTAACTAGGATACTCTTACAATCCAGTTAAAAGTAAAATACTTGGTAATCATTGTCGTTTGTTCATGACTCTATGATCCGTTATAACATCTTTTACTCCTGGTAGATGCAACTATTCACAATGAACACTGTGATGATTTGGTTACTTAATGCAAATCTTCCTTTGAACTAAACAGAGATGTTGAAGGACATCTTTCGGGACATCAAGCAGAAATTTGAGACAGCCATTGGGGTACTTCGGAAGGAAAAGATCACCATTGATCCTGAGAATCCAGCTGCCGTGTCTCATTATGCGAAGGTCATGAAGACAATTAGAGAGAAGTAAGATATTCTTTATTCTTCTATTTTCTGATAGTTTCTCAAGTTTCTTCTGAGGTGTTTCCATGTTTAGCACCCCTCTTTCTTTTGGGTGAGCATTTGGTTTGGTTCAGGTGGATCTTGCATTGAATGGATTTATATTCATTGTTTGTGCTGAATTTGGTATGCTTTCATTTAATGATCTATGATGTATTTACTGGCCTATGTTCTGTCTCTGCAGGGCTGGCTTGTTTTCAGAATCACAAAGGATCCAGTTTACTATTGAAGAAGAAACACAAGATATTCCAGATGCTCGGACATTTTTTCTGAAATTACAGGAAATAAGAACCAAGTAATCCTCTTTTCCAAGATCTTGTCTAACCTGTTCTAGATTTTATTGCTGTAGCAAATGAAGCTTCATGTCATATTTGCTATATATGAATTATCCTCTTACTAGGATGTAGAAGAAATAGCTTTTTTTTCCTCTGCCCTGCCTTGACAAACATTTGTCCCTGTGGATCTGAAATTAAAACTAACATCCCTAGTGACTGATGTGCTATTCATTTGTTATAAATCCAAAGTTATATCGATATCTTAGCATCCCCTTGTTGCATTTCTCATTTGCAATGTAATGATGGATATGGGTTTTTCCGCTTCAGGAGAGGTCTCTCTGATGAGCTTGGTGTAGAGGCTATGACGATGGATGCATTGGAAAAAGTTGAAAAGGAAATTAAGCAACCTCTGATGAGGAATGATAAGAAAGGAATGGCTCTTCTTATGGCGGAATTTGATAAGGTTAATAAGAAGTAAGTGTTGATTTAACAACTAAATATACTTCTTTGTTTTTTCTTTTTTGAATGGTGATGTGGTTTATCTTACCTGCAAGAGTATTGTACTTGTGATGGTCTAGTATATATGAAAAGTTCTTGATGGAGTTTATTTTTAGCTGCATGATCATTCCTTGCCTTCTGAAGCCTGAAGCTTATACAGTCCTTGGCTGTCTGAGGACTATTCTGAGGACTTATGAATGCTTGCTTTTATTGACAAATGAACCATCTAATGAATTGGTTTACAAAAGAAGTTTGCATGTCTATATATTGACTGGAGGACTTACTTTAAATATATGGACAATCTATATAGTCTATATCATTAAGGAATAGTCAATGTAACTAACATGTTGATTTACTATTACCAGCAACTAATTTGTGTTTGGTAAGTGCACGTTGCGCGGTTGGTAGTTCTAGTGCAGTGAGTTTGACATGGAGATAGTATCCATAGTGGTTTTCTTCCTGGTTCCTTTATGGTGGCTATTGTGATGATTTTGCTCTTTAGTTGGAATTTGTAATATCAGAAGGGAAGTTTTGACTCTTCTTTTTTTCTTTTTTATCTTTATAGGCTTGGAGTTCGTAGGGAAGATCTACCAAAATATGAAGAGGAGTTGGAACTTAAAATTGCCAAGGCACAATTGGAGGAGCTGAAGAAGGATGCTGTCGAGGCGATGGAAACACAAAGGAAGAGGTATTTTTTTATTGTTTTTGTGCTTATTGTCTCGTGATTCTGAACCTCTTGGTTCTAGACATGCTGGCTTCCTACACTTGGCTTCGGGCTGGCAGTAAAGAAATAGGATGGACATGGGTTTAGCTCCCATTTCTTTCTTTTTCTGGGAAAGAGTACTTTTTTCGGAGTCTTTTATTGTATTCCTGATGAATGACCACTGAATAGGGATGTAAGTCAACCCAAACAACTCGAATTGACTCAATTCTAAGCTCGATCGAACTAGTTTAGAGCATAATTCAAACCGAGCTTGAACAAAATTTTAAGCTTGTTTACAAGTAAGTCTAGCCGAGCGTGACTGTTAGGTTGCTCAACTAGGTTTGTTCATGAACATGGGCGTTTTATGTGTTTTTGAAAGCGTTCCAAAGTGGCTTGTTCTAGAGCAATAAAAACCCGTGTTCTATATCTTTAGGAGGTAATGTGTAGTGAAAATAGGGAAAAGATTGAAAAAGCTTGAGGACATTCTCTTATCTCATTATTATTTATTATTATTATTATTTTCAATTTTTTCTTGAATGAAGGTGATTGACAAAAAGGCTGCTCCTTTTGTACAAATTGTTTGGCATAGAAATTCAAAAAAAAATTATGAGTTGTATTTTATGCTCTGAAACCTTTGAAGGCATTCTGGCTAGATGAATTTTGACTGTGACTTGACTTTACCTTTAGGCTTGTTGTGAGCCACCAAGCCTAATGAACTGAGCATGATTAAAAATTTGTATCTGGAGCCGAGCTTGTGCAGAATACCTGTAAAATGACTCGACCTTGACCTAAGCTTGATCAGCACTACAACCTATCCAACCTGAGTTTGATTAATCTTCTATCCGGCTTCACCCCTATCCCTGAATTTGGGTGCTAGCATGAAGTCGATGTTCCTGGAAAGAAAGAAAGAACCTCGAGCAAATTTTTGTGAAACAAAATCTGATTCATGCTGTAATTGAGTTCGACTAATGCCTGGCAAGAACCATGCATTATGTCAAAGCACGGCATACCTGTCCATTTGTCTTAAGTCAGCTGAAATGATATGCTCCCTGCTGGAAAATCTTTTCAATGTCCATTTGAAGTTAGATTGATGAGTCATTAGTGGGATAATATTAGCCTTTCCTTGGTATATATATTTTATTGATAAAATTAATTGATATCACCTGTCTTTTTTTTTTCAGGGAGGAATTTAAGAATGAGAAAGAGGTTGATGTGAGGTCTTTGGACATCAGGAACTTTCTCTAAATCTTCCATGGCTTGTTAATGGTCTGGCTTGATATCGAGCTTTTTTCAGGCACCACCTAGAATGTGGGAAATAACCATCTGTTTTGCTTTGATAATAAAAAGGTGTGCATCACAGCTGTGCCTTTTCGTGTTAATTCAAGTTGATAGCCAGGAGGGGTAACTGGTATTATGTTGTCACTTGTCTTGCAATGAATTATTTGTTTTAGAAAGTCGCTTGTCTTTGCAGACTAATTTTCTTCCTTTTCCCAACTGTATCTAAACATTCATGGTCACATATGGCAGTGTTTAGTCTGGAAAAGAAATGGTTTGCGCCGGATTAAATGGCTGTATAAACAACAACTTGCTTTGCAAAAATGTCAAGGTTGATGAAATTTGGAGTGGGGTTATGTGCTATTTTGAAAGTTCATCAACACCTCCATTAGAGTATCCAATGTTCAGTGCATGGAAGTGAGATTATTTTGGTTCAAGACAGAATTATGTCCGTAGATTGTTTTGGTGATATTCCATGTGCTTTTAGGGTCTTAGAGGTATTCCTCAAACGAGTCCAGTGTAACATGACCACTCGCTCTGGCCATGATGCAAGTTAGGCTGTGCTTGTGTTTATTCCCAAAGTTACAATATGGCAAAAAAGAAAAAAAAAGACTTTCCCATTGCTAGCAAGCATAGAAGAGAGAAAAGCAGCAGCTGATGCTTTAGTTCCTTGTCAAAATGCATGATTTGAAAAGATCAACAAGACTGTACTCGTTAGCTTGATTGCTCATTTTTACGGTGCATATTTTTGTAAGATTCCGTTTCATTTTGTTTTTTAAAGCTCAAAATAAACCCTAAATTTTACTCTCAAACCTTTACTGGTTTAAGCTTTGATTTTACGACATCCACGGCCACTTGTTCACCACATTGATTTACCCCCTCCCATGCTAGATCATGCGGAAATGCTAATTTTATGAAGGCTAATTTATCACAAGAACAATGAAGGACTTCTTTTTAGAATGAAATCTCTCTTACCATGACCCAAATTACTTAGAGATCCAACTTCTTCTTCTTCTTTTTTTATTCTTCCCTTCTTAAATTTAATTTTTATTCTTCTTATTCTTTTTATGTTTTTTTTATTAATTTTGCAGTCAAGTATCCTCAACAACAAAAATAATTCTATATGTTTGATACGGTACAAAAAAATAAAAAAATTGTATTAGCTTTAAAGGACTCATAGATAGCGTTTGGTTACTGTTACGAGATAGAAAGACGGAGACGGTGAAGACAGAGAAGATGAGATAAAAAAAACAGAAATATAATTATGTTTGATAATGATATACAAAATAAAGTGACTATCTCTATATCCTGTTTGGTTACAATGGACAAGACAAAATAAAATATAAAAAAATCTAGTTTACTTTTAATATATATTGTTATCAAACTTTTATATATATATATATATATATACTTTAGTTTATATTGAGTGTTGAAATTAATAGTATTATAATAAACTTACTTATAAAACCAAAACTGACTTGATATATTGATTCAAGACTTGGATTGGTTGGAGTTTAAAAAGAATAAAGGAATGATTGACTTGATCTAGTGAAAAACCCAAGTCAGCTTGAGATAAAACAGGGTCAAATACATGTTGATTTTTTTGAAGAAAAAAAATATAATCAAAACAAGGCTGCTTTGATTATTATTATTTTTTAAAATGGATCAGTTGGGTTGACCCTCTCAACCCGTGACCTAAACCTTGTCTCGGGTCAACTTCCGAGTCAGGTTTTAAAATAATGATAATAATAATTTTTATCCTTATATTGACTCGGGTAAACCCAGGTTGACCCTCTTGATATGTGACTCATGCCTTTCCCCAAATTGACCCTCAAATTAAATTTTAAAATTATAATAATAACCATTTTTATCTTATGTTGACCCGGGTCAACTCATGTTGACTCTTCTGACATGTGACTCGGGCCTTACCCCGGGTTGATCCCCGAGTCGAGTTTTAAAACTATGATAATAATCACTTTTTTTTTATGTTGACTTGAGTCTTGTCTCGAGTCAACCCCTGAATTGAGTTTTAAATCTATAATAACAACTACTTTTATTTTTATGTTGACTCAGGTCAACTCAAGTCAACCTGACCCGTGACCCTCGACTCTCGAGTTGAGTTTTAAAACTATGATAATAATTATTTTAATCATTGTATATTTTAGTTGGACAATTTTGGAGTTGAGAGTTTTTTATAAGGATATTTTAGAAATAAAAAATAAAAAATATTGTCTTTGAAAACATATGCTCTCTATACCTTTTATTTTGAAAGTACAAAATTTCACTTCAAAATTATTTCAGAGATAAATTTATTTTTATATCTCTATCTTTTTAATCAAATATATTTTTATTTTCATTGTCTTTATCCTTTTTGTTTCATGATAATAACCAATCAATATGTATAAAATTTCTCTTGCAAAAGGGATATTTAGTTTAAAGTTTGACTTAATTATAAGTTGTTATAACTAATCATTAAACAGTATAAAAAAAATTAAACATTCCTTTAATTATTGTTGATCATCAAGATTTTTTTGAAATGAGAATCAGTTACTAATTTGTATTTTTCTTTACAAAAAAATATCATCTTTCCCTATTAAATTTTCACATTTTATCTACTTTTTTTTTCATTTTATATTTATAGAAAAGAAAAGGCACTTGAATTTGACAAAAATAATAATTTATAAACAAATTAAAGAATATAGGGCTTAAACACATTACAATAATAAAAAATAATAATATGAGAAAAACATTATAGTTATAGATTCATTACACAATCAATTCGCGTTTTTTTTCCTTGAAGAATTTTTTACTCTAGTAACAAAATTTTTTTCTTAATTTTGACATTATATATTGCATTGACTAAATTTAGAACTGATAATTTATTTCAATTAGCTTACTATATGGTTCTCGTTATGTTAAAAAAAAATTAATATTAAATTAATGTTCGACTTGACGAGATAAAATTCATTTTTTTTACTTAAAACAAATTAAACTTAGAAATAAAGTTAGACATTGAAACAAAAATACAACTTTTTTTTTTCCTTTACTACACGTGAGGTGCATTAATCTTTGTCCTCGAAGTTTTCTCATTTTTTATTTTTTATCCATTTAAGAAGAGAGAGGGTCCTTGAAAAATTGAAAAATTAAAAAATAATGGATGTAAACCTCTAGCCTAAAAATAAGTGAATAGGTGGTAAATAGGGTAATTTTTAATTTAAAAATAATAAATTAAAAGGAAAATTATTGTGATATTTAACTTAAATTTTAGATGAAATAAAGTAATAAAATCAATACGTGAATGTTTACTAGTAATGAATTATATAAACTTATAATTATCTTTAATGAAGAAATTTTATCAAATTTGGGGTGAAACATATTTAAAAAAGTAAAAGGAAATTTTAAATGAAATAATGTATGATTTTACACGTATAATTGTGTTATTTTGATAAAAAGTGGTGAAAATTATGAGGATCATTTTATTATGATTTTAGATGGGCATCTCCAAATGAATTATTTTGATAATCTTACAATTTAAGTAAATGAAATAGTATGCAAATCTGAATTTTGACATAGATATTTTTAAAAAATTATTTTGTGTGTATATAATTTTTGGAGTTTTTTATTCATCTATATATTTTTTTTAAATATTTTTTATAGATGAAATTTATTTTTTAAAATAAAACATATTTTCAAAAAATATTTCTAATAAATATAGCCTTGTATAATTTTTTTTATTTAAATAATTTAATGTGTGTGTTTATTTCTATTATCATTTGATTGGACAATTTTTTTTATTGATTAACAAGATTTAGCAAATATAACCGAGTAAATACTTTATCTTGCGAGATTAAATATTTTGATCTACACGTGTTTCTTGAATTTTCCAGTTTTATTTTTAGTTAGCATTAATAATTTTGTTTTTAATTTATCAGCACACATAATTCTAGATTTATTTAATTACATGTATGCATAAACTTTTTGATTTGCACTTTAGAGACTTTTTAGCTACATAAATGCGTAAAAAAAACCTGCATTTTTTTTTAATAGGAGATAAAAATATCTTACGCTCGGTGGAGCGCGAGTCACATAACTAGTAAATATAATGAAACATATAGAAAAGAGCACTATTCACTAGTTAGTTTCTAAAACAATATGAACTAATTTATTTTTTTGCCCTCGTTTGTTTTTTAAGTATAAATTTAAGAGAAATATTATTTAATCCGTTTAAGTCCATAACTCAGATCATAAGTTTGACAAGTTAAGCCATAACACCCAAATTATTATTTATATATATAATTTTTCTTTTTTAATTTATTTTTTAATTAATTTTGATATTTATATTTCAATTAATACCACTCATCTATGAATTTTTATATTTGCTTCTTTAACCTTTTAGATATAGATTTGTTTTAAAATTATTTTGTGTATGTTTAATTTTTGCAGCGACTTTTTTTTATTCATCTATAATTTCTTTAATATTTTATATAAATAAACTTTATTTTCTAAAATAAAAAAATATTTTTAGATAATATTTCTAATATGTGCATCATTGCATAATGTTTCTGTTTTTTTTTTTATTTAAATAATTTAATGTGTGTGTTTATTTCTATTATAGTTTGATTGTATAAAAATATTATTTTGATTAATAAGATTTAGCAAACACAACCGTGTAAGTATCTTGTCTTACAAAATTAAATATTTTTATCTACAAATATTTCTTGATTTTTCTAGTTTTATTTTTAGTTAACATTAATGATGTTTTTTAATTTACTAATACACATAGTTCTTGATTTATTTAATAATATTTATGCATTAATTTTTGGACCTACACTTAACTTTTTGAGCAATAGAAATGCCTGGAAAAAATGCACTATTCACTATTTAGTTTCTAAAACCACATCAAATAATTTATTTTTTTAAAACTATAACCAAGTTATAATTAACTTTTAAACTTTAAATCAACTTAAAAATGGCTATTTTAGGCTATAAGAAATTTAAAATTCGGTAAAATAACACAACTAATTTTTTTTTTGATAAAATAACACAATTTATATTTGTTGCAATTCCAAAACATAATATATAAAGAAGTCACCATTAAAAAAATACAGTGTTAAATAAATAAATTGCGCTTAAAAGCCATGACATTTATACCATGTTGCAATTGAAAAATATGAATATTTAAAACCATGCTATTTCACCGATTATTTTTTAAATTGTAATATTTTTAATTTTCTGTGTTAATTGTTTTTTAAAATAATCCTTAAAAATCCCAAAAATTGGAAAACAATGAATCTGAAAATGCTGTCGTTTAATAAAAACTTCCCATCAGTCAAGTTCTATTTTTCACCACCGTCATCAGCCTCAGCCTCTGCCGCCAAAGCTTCTGTTTTCGCTTTGGTAAAATCAGAAAAGAAGACAACGGGGATGATGATGATGATGATTAAGAAGAATCTAAAGTCTCTATCTTTTGAACTACAAAAATCAAGGTATGTTTCTTCTTCTAAAATCCCATTCCTTTCTCTCCACACCAACCCTCAAAACCACAACAACAAAGACATACAAGTAGATGCCATTTATAACATCATAAGTAACTCAACTTCCTCTCAAAACCTCAAACAATCCTTAAAATCAACTGGGGTTTTTCTCTCGAATGATTTGATAGATAAAGTGCTCAAGAGGGTCAGGTTTAGCCATGGAAACCCTTTACAAGCACTTGACTTCTTTAATTTCACTGCTGATAGAAGAGGGTTTTATCACTCTTCTTATTCTTTAGATACCATGCTTTACATTTTGGGTAGGAGTCGCAAATTTGATCATATTTGGGATGTTTTGATTGATATCAAGAGGAAAGACCGGAACTTGATAACTCCGAGGACTTTACAAGTTGTTTTAGGTAGAGTTGCTAAGGTTTGTTCTGTCAGAATGACCGTGGAGTCTTTTTGGAAGTTCAAGAGATTGGTTCCGGTGTTTGATACTAGTTGTTTTAATGCTCTGTTGAGGACTTTGTGTCAAGAGAAGAGTATGAGCGATGCGAGAAATGTTTATCATCATTTGAAGAAGGGTTTTAGGCCCAATTTGCAAACTTTTAACATACTTTTGTCGGGGTGGAAGTCGTCAGAGGAAGCGGAGTTGTTTTATGAGGAGATGAAGGAATTGGGTGTCAAGCCTGATATTGTAACGTACAACTCGTTAATTGATGTGTTTTGTAAGGGTAGAGAACTGGAGAAGGCATATGGGGTGGTTGCGAGGATGAGGGAGGAGGATATATTGCCGGATGTGATAACATATACTAGTATTATTGGTGGGTTGGGTTTGGTTGGCCAGCCTGATAAAGCAAGAGATATGCTGAAGGAGATGAAGGAGCATGGATGTTACCCAGATGTTGCAGCATACAATGCTGTGATTAGGAATTATTGTATTGCAAAGAGGCTAGATGCTGCTTACAGTTTGATGGCTGAGATGGAGAGTAAGGGCATGAGTCCAAATGCAACTAGTTACAATTTGTTCTTTCGAGTTTTTTCTTGGTCAAATGACTTGCGCAACTCTTGGGATTTCTACGGGAGGATGATGGATGCTGGGTGCCTGCCGAATACCCAGTCTTGTATGTTTCTCATCAAGTTGTTTAAGAGGCATGAAAAGGTGGAGATGGCACTTCAACTTTGGAATGATATGGTAGAGAAAGGTTTTGGGTCATATATTTTGGTATCTGATGTGTTGCTTGACATGCTTTGTGATATGGGCAAGTTGGTTGAAGCAGAGAAGTGTTTTTTGCAAATGGTGGAGAAAGGGCATAAGCCAAGCAATGTTTCTTTCAGAAGGATTAAGGTGCTCATGGAATTGGCAAACAAGCACGATGCCATTCGGAATTTGTCAGAGAAGATGGCTATTTTTGGGTCATCAATTCGAGCTCCTGAAGGCATGGATGATAAAGAATGTTCAGACCCAGTTCCTAGTTTATAACGTGTTTGTGACTTGGAAGTTCCAAATTGTGACCTTGAGCATCAAAATGACTGCTACCAAGCTAATGCCCTACAGAGGAAGGGGATAATATTTTTTTCGGTTGGTTCTGTTTTCTTCTGTTGGTAAACGGTGAACAATTCTTCCTCAAACCATTTCAAGGAAACAATGGACAGAACGGATCTTCTGCCAGCCATCCTTGAAATTTGTTCTGTTTAATGCATGTGAAAAGTCAGATGTGTCTTACTTGGCAGAACTCGAATCAGAAAGTTCCATCTTGTATCTGTCAATTCTTAGTAGTTTCTTATGCCCAGAAACAATCCCGCTCTTCAAATCTATCTTCAACACTGGGTGGGTCGTGAGCTTCAACTGAGACAAGGCATCAGCATAGAAACCCAAGCAGATCCCGAGTGAATGAGAGAGGAATTAGCGTTTACAATACTTGGCATAAACCTGCAACTAGCTGCTTTACTGCTTCTTTGTTGGTGTTGATATTGGATTCCTTTTTCAGGGCAGAAACCAAGGATGAGAAAATTGGTGATATGAAGTCCTTAGGGATTTAGAAACTCTATCTGGTTCATGGATAGGTTTGATTTGATATTTTACTTGAAGCATTCGTCGAAACCAAGAGAATGACCCTTCTGTTTTGGATCACAGCTCTAATCAACTGATTGGATATAGCAATTTTATGCGTTAATGCAGCTTGATTGCCAGGGGATAGCTTTCTATGATGGCAGCCCTACTGCTATGAAATGACATTCAGGAAGTTCCCATCTTCGCAAGCTTTCTCACCCAAGTGGAGGGTCATATGCAAGCCGGAAACGAATTGCTTACATTTTAATGCGTGGAACATTAACACCATCGTGTAAAGAGCAAGTTAGAATCGATCAACTTGCAATGTCAGTTGGTATTTTATGAACAGCCACCGCACAAACTTCTGCGTCCGCCAGCCAAACTGGCTATTTCCATTTTATATCAACTGGTTATTGGGTAAGATCTAATCCATCACACTCCATCGTGTAATTTGATGTTTTCAAGACATACAGAAACTCAGCGTTCTTTCTTCCAAGCCCATATGGTTTTGTCAAGTCCACTAATCGATCACTTTTAACATCTCTCAACTGAGATAAGGTGGTGGCGCCACCCACCCACGCTCCTTAATCATGGCAGATAAGCTTGAAAGAAAACCCACCACGGAAATCTTAACTTTTCATGCAAGGGAAAGTAGCAAAATTTCACTCACAAAGCGTATGTGAATGACATTTACATAGATAAAAATGACACCGAGAGATCCTTTAAAATCAAGGGCATTAGCTTTCTCAATCAAAATTGCGGCTAAAAATGACACTGAAAGATCCTTTAAAATCAAGGGCTAATAGCTTTCTCAATCAAAATTGCGGCTTACTATCCATTATGTAGTAGATCTTGTCTAGGTCTGACCATGAGAGTTGCAGAACAACATTCTGAACTAGTCATAACAATCATAACCATAAAATTCTGCTCCAGCTCAAGGCATTCATCCTTTGCCACCTTCACAGGGCTTAAGTTAGGGAGTATTCTCGTGCTCTTACGATTAAGATTTACTCTTTTTATTTGATTTAGAGCCGCGGTCTTCCTTACCTCGCTTTTTCCCACTCCTACTACTCTCTTGCTTTCCATGTTTCTCTGGTTTAACTCTATTGGATTTTACACTAATAACACTACCTGGGTTTATCTTTCCACCGTGTTTTTGCAAAGCATCGTCGAACTCTTCTTTTTCCCCCTCAATTGCGTACTGTTGAAGGAATTCAGGACTCAGCAAACCCTCCATCTTGGATTTCATCCCATCCTACAGTCAGTTTTGCACTTTGAGAAAAAAAAAATAACAAATACAAAGATTAAACTTTAAAGAGAGGAAAGAAAAAGAACACACACCTCAACTTGCTTTGCTGCTTCCTTTAGATCATCATCCACCGATATGCTGTGAGGTCTCAGCTCCCTCTGAAAATTTTGTTCACATCAGGACTTTAGATTGTTCTGAATTAAAATGTTATTACACTAGCAGCGATACAAAGAATTGCATAAATCTTGTGCTAGAAAAGGAGGAAAACTGCAATGTAAAAATCTGTCTGGCCTCTTGATGATGAAACTGAATGGAGAAAAAGGATTCATGTGACCAAGCATTGCTAGCCACAACACTTAGCTAGCTTAGTTGAGTAAATGATGGAGAAAAGGGATAATTTTCCCAGGCTAGGAATTAGGGAATATTTATTGGATTTATGTACTTGGATTGAACAGACCTCACGTTGCAACTATGTAATAGACATCTATATATGGGCAATGTTTTTCATTGTGGTGTATACAAAGTTCAGGCTCCCTATCTTACCTCTTTTAACCTGGGTAGGGTTGATTCTACATCTTTTGATGCAATACCATGAAGATATTTGTAGAACTTCTTCATAACCTTCATAAAAAGTGACAAAATTTGTGTTCTTTCCAACTTCATTTGTTCCTGTAATAAAAAATCAGTAGCACCCTCAGTTTTGACATGGTAGACAAGCATAAAAAGTAATATGAACATTGATAGAAATGATATAAGTATGCATTAAAAATTGAGTGGATCTAACCTTTATACCAAATGTGACAAGCACTTTTCTAAATTTCTACCACTTTTCAGAAAACTGTCCACTTTCTTGCACACATACAGATATGTGCACAAGTGCATGCATGAGTGCACATGTGAAATTATCTAACTGACAAGTTGGTAATCAAACCTCAATAAAGGTAATATTTCGTTGCTGCAAACCAACACAGAGTAAAACAGAAGCCTGAACATATGACAATGATATGGGAAGCTTTCCTCGAAAATAGAGACGAGCCAGGATTGGAACAATGTCTAAAATCTG
>Ga0307515_10015814_pt1 | contig 13875 bp, 12 predicted proteins | sample 17_EM_MG_FD_194513 | JGI IMG/M metagenome (GOLD analysis project Ga0307515, IMG submission 194513) | Populus trichocarpa ectomycorrhiza microbial communities from riparian zone in the Pacific Northwest, United States - 17_EM | ecosystem: Host-associated > Plants > Roots > Unclassified | place... | reverse complement strand
TCCACACGCCTTTCGTAACATCTACCCGAAGGCAAACAAGCAAGTCATTAACCTCACGACGGAAGATTTGAGCGAAGATGAGGAGGATGATCAAGACGAGGACTCGCGGATCGTGCGGACAACTGATTGGGGAGTTCAACCTCACATGGCCCGCGGAGTTTGAAAAACTTGTCGCTGGATTGGTGTTCGGCCTTGGCCGGTGACCTGAGCTCCCGTTCAAACGCCCAGCGTCCGTTCGACGTTTCAACGTCAACGGTCATGCAATACGACGGCACATAGGTATTCGCCACTCTGACTTGCTCGTGTCCCCGTCAAACACCTCTCATAATAAAACTTGAAAAAAGAAACGAGGGAACACTTCCACCGAGCACTTGGCCGTTCTGTCGTGAGTGCTACAGGCGGGGAACTTCGAATTTTAGGTCATCATCACCAATGCCGTCTTCAACGAGCCACCGGAAGAGTTGTTCGTCAAGACCCGGAAAGTCACAAAGGAACGCTTTGTTGATGTCGGGTCTGCGTCGGTGACGAAGTGGCGACCCGGACTGGGAACATGAAAATCTTCACTGCAATATCGAGTCACCCCCTCCACGGAGAATTATCATTCCCAGGCCTGTGGTTTCATAAACACCCCCTCGGAGGCATTACGGCCCCTCACCGCCATCGCTTTCCTCTTCCCGACAAATAGACGCTTGTTTATGTCCCGCTCGCGATATCTCCTACCTCGCCCTGCTGCCGGCCTCTTTCCGCTCTGCTCACGCTCTGGCGACCATGATGTGACGACACACAGTCACATTGGTTTCCCCGTCCAAAGACGTGCGCTATCAACTCAGCCTGCACCTCACAATGGTTCAGGGCTGCAAGGGCGTGCATGCCAAACAACCTGGTATGGGGGGTCAAGTATCCGATTCTCATGTGGCACACGTCTCTGGGTGGGCACGCTGAAAAGGAAACCTTCTGGGTTGTTAAAAAATCGTACGCAGTTGCCTCACTGTTCTTTCTGCCAACCTACTCGATGTTCTACATTTCAGCGATTCATTGGAAACCGTCTCTCCCACCTGTCTACAAAAGCTATTAACGTCAAACGGAAATAGCGTCCGGGATCCCGAGTACCCCCCCAGGTTTTCGGCGGCATGGGGGAAATGGTTTGTGTCTTTGACTTCGGTGACCTGGTGATGTCCCGCTATCTCTGGGGTGGCCGAAAGACTTGGGCTAGGCGGAATGGGTACCGGTCTACCGTGCCGGACCACACATTTACTCATTGAAGTGTACTTAGTTAGCCCCGTAAGCGTGCCCATTAGGAGCCGGGAGATATCCCTGGAGACTCGAGAGTATCTTTGGGTATGTGTAACGCGGATCCATTCGGGGAAGTGAGTCCCCACCACGACGATAAGACGATTTTTCGGCCCCGAGGCAAATGCGAGGACCTTGAGGTACACACCCCTTATGACGAGGTGAACGTAGGAGAGCTTGATTCCCGCGAACCCTCGTTTTCGAGAGGTGCATTGATCGTTCCCAACTCGAGATTTGCTCCAGAATATTAAGAGCGGTCCTACAATCGGGCGGGTGGTGTTCTCCGGTGAAACCAACCCAACGGGGGTCCCACACCGAGGAGTGGTAGTTCCTTTGATGCAGAAGGTACCATGAAAAGGTTCGAGGGAGGATTCTGTCAATGGGGTTCGCGGGCTCTGATCCGGAGTGCGTCGGCGTCCGACCACTGGAAGTGGGCACAGGGAAGTCTGTAAAGGTTCGGAATTGCGGAAAAAGTGGAGACTGCGGTAGGGAAAGATATTTGAACGGAGCCACGGAGAACTGGGACCAGGCTGACCCAGGGTGGCCGTCTTCCAGCGAGCATTGGGCGCTAGGCCGGGGCGATGCTGCCCCAGTGGCGATGCAAACCTTGACAAACATCGCGCATGAGAAACCCGGGTTCTTACTTTCCCCTTTCGAAGCAGGGCACTTCCATCCATCCTCACGATAGGCGATTGCGATGAGCGACGGGGAGAGTCCGAAACTGGTCAACGTCGACCCGCGGTGGTGCGTTTTAGGGCTATGTAGTAGCCATGCAGGAACCAGCTAAGCTCGTCCGGACAGCATCCAAGAGGCCCTGCGGATGTACCTCCAACCCATCAAGAACGACGACCCCCAGATCGACTTCTACACTATGTACAAGCGAGAGACGGTGGAATACGATACGGAATACATGCAGAAACACAACGAGGATCTCAATACCACCTTGATTTTCGTGCGTGTCTGGATACTGTTGGTTGTTGCACGTGTTGACCACGGTTTCAGGCCGGTCTGTTCTCCGCAGTTAGTTCCGCCTTCGTCATCGACGTCCAGTCTAAACTAGAGCCAGACTCTGGCGAGCGGTCGGAAGCCTACCTCCGAGCAATCCTCTTCAGCCTCAACCGATCAATTTCTCCAGACGAGGATCCCACCGCTCCTCCGGTGTGGAGTGGACCTCCCCAAGAGATAATCACAGCCTCAGACTTCCTGTACGCGAGTCTGCTGATGTCGTTGTTGGCCGCCTTCGTCGCGATGCTAGGAAAACAATGGCTGAACAGATACCTCCGGCACACTGGTGGATCGACGATTGAGCGCTGTGGCGACCGCCAGCGCAAGTTCGATGGCCTCGAGAGATGGCCGTTCCGATTGTTCATCGAGAGTCTCCCCGTCATGCTCCAGATCGCCCTTCTCCTCCTTGCCTGTGGCCTGTCGCGACACATGTGGTCGGTCAACACGTCTGTCGCACGCGTCGTTATCTCCTTCACCGTCATCGGCTTCCTCTTCTACGTCGCGATTGTGGTTGCCGGAACATCATCGTACGAGTGTCCGTTCCAAACACCAGCGTCAATGGCTCTCCGATATCTCAGAGATAGCAAGACAACCCGAAAATGGCTGTCTAGTCTATCTCCAACCAAGATTGTATCCCTCATCTACATCACCATTAGGAAGACCCCGAAGTTACTAGCGCGCCTGTCTCTGCCCAATAGCACCTCACTCATCTACACCACTTTGGTGGATGCCCGGGAAGGGATTGTCTCGGCATCCCGTCGTGCCCACGACATCACGCGACAGCCGTTGTCCTGGGGCCTTTCGGTATCCGGTGTCCCGTCTGGTATTCGCCGTACAGCTAGGAAGATCGGACACCGAATCATCATTCTACTTCTCCAGATGGATCGAGCGTTTGGGAACGCGAAGCAGAGACTGTCCCAAGAAATTCGAAGACTGAAGCCCACTGGGCTGCTCCCAACCTCCGCCAGGGATGTGCACCACCAGCCATCTGTACCTCACAATGGCCCGGGGCTACGAGTGCGCGTACGGAATCTGGAGGGCATTCGGAGACAAGATGCGGACAATGCGCGCTGCGTCTGCTGGGTCCTCCGAAACATCACTGACCCCGAAGCCATCGACTCTGCCATACGTCTTGCGGGGACCATTCGGTGGTTCGATGGTGATTCCGATCACAACCCACCGTTCGACTTGATTGTTTCCACCTTGGAGACGTGTTTCGATTCGACAAAGCAACTGTACCCTGGGATGAGGGACCGGGCATACTTCTCGGCGCGGGCTGTTCTCCAAATCAGCACGAGGGCAAGGATTCGATCCCAAGACCATGCTTCCAAATACCCCATTCCTGCTGTTTCCGCTGATGCCGAGCACCTATCCCGACCCAGCGACCGTGACCTTTTCCATCTCATTTACATGCTCGAGCTTAATCTGAACACCTCCAGGCCTATCCTTCTCTTTCCGGGTCAGGCCAAAAATACTTCGCTGTGGTTATCAAACTTGTTTGTGGATTTGACTCATGTGGGCCAAAACCCAATCCTGCAATCCTATAGTTGCTACCTCGATATCGCCAGGAACGATCACCAAGCTACAATCTCTAACATCCTCCTCATGTGGTACATGTTCCTGGGTGGGCACGTGGAAGAGGAAACGATCTGGGCTGTTGACAAATCGTATGTAGCGATCTCATTCTTTCCTCCAGCCTACTTAACATTGACACGCCAGTGATTCACTGGAAACCATCCTCTCCCACTTGTCTACGAGAGTGATGGATGCCATTGCCAATGGAAATTGTGTTCGGCACCTCAAGTACCTCTTCAACTTCTTGGAAGCTTGGGAGAAACGCCCTCCATGTTTAACTCCGATGGCTTACCAGTGGTGTTCCGCTCTCTCTGGGGTGATCACAGAACCCAGTTTGGACGTGACGTATACCCGCCAAGCACACAACTCCCGATCCGGAATCTACCAGATCATAGACATGCGTCGACAAGCTCAGAAGGAGGAAGACCAATTCACTGAAGTTGGACCTGGCTGTGATCTGGTCCATCGTGCTCGCGAATGCCGAAGAAACATGGATCCCCACCATTATGCGGAGCTTTTCTTCAAAACGCTCAAGATTGGATTCCGCCTAGCTCAACCCCACTGGGACCCGCCAGTCATCCACCCGAACCACACACCGCAATACGACCGGATGTTTGAAATCGCATTCTCAAGTGGCTATGACGAAGTCATCGCGGATGCCGTGTGCGCATGGGTCAAATATGACTACCGTACACCAGCTGGCTCGCTTGTATACCATTTCGCCGACCGTGTAAAGAGGACTGCACCCTTTTCCCGGAGGTTACGGCAGATGGCCATCCATGCCATTCCTCACATCTGGTCAAGTGAGCTTACTGTGTCGGCGCTGGAGATCGTTCGCTTGTTGAACCATCTCGAGGCTGATGTGGATGATCTAGTGGTAAATTTTTTATGGGTAGATCTATTGGCGGAGGTGATACGTTCTCCGGCGGGATTCGAGAATTTGTCCTCTCGTTACTGGAGCTTACTGGACAAGTTAATCCTGACCGCACCGCCCCTCAGGTATTTCCGAATGTCTTTCGGGCATTTTACATTACGTGATGCGGAGGTGATGGGATTGCTCGAGGAAGCTGAGGACTGGGGGAAGTTGGAGGCCTGGATGGAAGTTGCGTGGAGGTCTCTAGAGTGGTTTTCGACGCCCAGTGATTCGATGGAAGACGTGCCCTCGCCTGAGTTGATGGAAGGCATCGAACAGGTGACTCTCAAGTTATCCTTGCAACAACCGTCAGCTCTCCAGAGGTTCGAAAACCTATGCGAAAACCGCGCGGTGTTGGGGGAGCACAGGGACAAGCTCCGAGGGATATGCGACCGGGCACGAGCGGGTCAATTACCTTCGGGGTCTCCGCCACCACCGTATGTTTCTGTTCCTACCCAACACCTATCCGTTCTGATGCTGCCCCACTTTTCCCTTCAGTAAATCGGTCCACGCCCAGCCATCAATTCTCCCTTTTTGGGGAGACGATACCTTCTGACACTGGCTACTGTATATGCCATGGGCTGATGTGCAGAGAGCTGGAATGTACACGTGCTTCTTTGAATATATAGAGTAATGCTATTTCACAATCCTGCGGGATTGCGCATCCTAGGCCAGCTTCTCAAGTCGCGTGCATCTAAACCTTTGCCACAGTTGTCCCCACTTAGCTTGCCGGATAGTCTAGTTATCGAGCTGTTCGTGCTAAAGTGAGGTTATATTGACTAGTGGATCCGTCGGGTCCCGAGTCCCGTAGATTGTACAGTGAATCCTTCGAGCAGGACATCATCTCAACGGGACCAGGAACTTACTCACTGGAATTTATCCCGCGGGTCCTGAATCCGTCGGAGGCATCATGCATCATGGATTGACAACCACTGGGTTGTGTCGCCGTGCATAGCATTTTCAGATATGGGGCTCAAGAGGAGGAACTGTAATTTCTGAGTCGCACAACTACTAGTGTATAACTGTATGGCGACTACCGTCACAACAGGAGGGAAGGTAGGCTTGTACTGGATATGCAAGCCAAAAAAATCCGATCATTAAGCCCAACTTTGGGGAACCTTTCGCCTCGATTGTTGTCAAAACTTCAGATCTGGATGTGAACGTTAAACGATGGCTGTGGTGGCAGTTAAAGTTAACTAAATCATCCTGAGGATCTCGTCGTCCCAGGCCGTTCCAAATTCCAGGCGCCAGTTAAGATTGCAGTTGTGACTCCGTTATAAAAATATGAATGATGCCACCCCACGCCTGTTCAAGAGCAGATAGCCTGGGGAGAGAGCCTGTCGGGGACCAGCTCCGGAGATGGCCATGGGGATCGAACGAGAGGAGCACCTCAGAACTCTCGTGGGGTCGCACAAAGAGATACCAAAAGGTAAAGGAAGAAGCACTGAATAAGGGTATTGCCATAGTCGAGTGGACAACTTTCTTGGATAAGTTCAAAGTGTTGCATTCGTATGATGATATATGCGTCGACCAACGGACTCGTCTCGCTTGCGTGTTTGCCGAACAAAATCGATGGACCGCTTCGACTGTACTATTCAGATAATCGGCAGAAGGACCACGGTCCTTCCACCCTCTAGTCTAAACTTGCCCTCCCACCACTCCCAAAAGCAGTTCGCATATGAAAGGGCTACCTCAAATATAGTACAATTTAGTTTACAAGGTTGAAACCAAACAGCATCAGTGACGAAGTACGAAACAAAAAAAGTGCTCTCAGCCCGTGCAGGGTTTGGACCAAGGAATCGTACAACGGAAGAAACGGTGCGTGTGAAGAGAATTCACCCACCCGTCGCAGCTAGTCTCCTTCCAGCCCCGCTCTTTGCGTCGGAAAACCGCTTCCACTCGCCGCGTAAGACTAATGGTGTAAACAGTGGTGACTTTAAATAAGGGTCGGGAACTCCGAGAATGCGAGCACAACGAACTCGGGAGGACCAAACCTAGATCACAGGGGTTCACTTCAAAACTGCAAGAGCAAAGCGAGCAATACATACAGGGTGTCGGTGTCAGTGGCTTTAAATATTCTGGTCATCATTCTGAGACAAACAACTCGTTCCCTCCGATGAAATATTGCTCAGAGTCACATCACCGCCTTCTGCACGTTCAGTTCCGCTGACCGCGCGCTGGGCGAATATCAGAGTTCCCAGTCGACCGGTACCAGCACCACTCCGTACAGAGTTCGGAGAGATTGAGGCTTCCTTCTTGAGAGATAATATCAGGCGCGCGATCATGCTCGGCATGAGGCTATCCCAGGGTAGAGTTAGGAGGATATGGGACTTGATGCAATATACAAGGCTCACAGGGAAGTTCCACTGTAGGTAAGATAACATTCCGTCGAGTTAGTCGTTATTGCGGTGTTCAAGATAGTGACTTACAGCGGGGGGATATCGCGAATCATTTGCTGTGTCCAACTTGCAATCAGTGGAAGAACACAAGTCAACCGGGTGGTCACTCACGGGGGTAAAAAATTCAAAGAAAATTACAAGAATGTGACCGGTAAAGATCAACAAGAAATATACTGTGGCATCTCCAACGACCGTGTCCAGAAGGCCACGCATCCCGTTAACACGCATAGTATCTCGATGTCTCGCCGCGTATACGATAATGAGGAATGCCGAGCCGTCTTTACCGAAGGTGTTGGCTGTTGTAATGTGGATACCGAACGGAAGGAAAATAACGTACCATACATTAGCGAGAGCCCAGCTAAGGCGACCTTGATGGTCCGTGATCCCTGGAATATACAGAACTGGTACTCATCGAAGGGGAGGTCTGGAAACACCATCACTTTCTGAATTGGGGTTTGTCACAGACATTTCTTTCAAAGACCAGCGAGAAGGGACATACTAGGTTGTGACCCAAAATGGACCATAAGGAATACCCCGAAGGCAAACTGTACCAGACTCCAAAAAGAAAGGTAGGAGACGGCCCACCGATTGTTCATCGTGACAGCGTATATCCTAGGAATGAGATAAGCGGTCTACGCGAAATAAAATTGAAGCTGTAACGAACCTCAGCGTGATCACTGCTTGAGCGAATAAGGTAGCGAACACGTAGTAGAGCGTATGAAACCATACAGTTTTTTGACACCTGTCAAACCGGTCTGTGAGTCACTTGATGTTGGTGGACAAGAGCCTGAACGTCGAGGACGCACATCTAATGAGGGATATCAACGATGTCCTGAGTTGCCACACTGTGTATTATGCACCGTTTTTGTGAATTCAGGGCTCCAATACGCTGTTAGGAAGTTGAGATGTGGTCACGGAGGGATAATGGGCCGACCGAAATGGACACCAACCTACGGATAACCATAGCAAGTACCACAGTGGCCAGTACCTGTTCTTTATCCCCTTCAGTACAGGACGCGCCGTCACAGGGGAGCGGTGATCACACCAAGATGAACAAGACGAAAACTGGGTCCAGTCAGGATAGTGGATGGTCCTATTGAGGCTTGAAGCTCGAGGGAATGACGCACCGAACGAGCCCTTCATTCCAGACCAACCGTACCCGATCTGCCCTCGGGATGTCAGGCGGGGACCGCTACCCAAACGAAGGAAACCTTACCTCATCTGCTAACGTGAGGAAGTAATCATAGATCCAGAGAGCATTGGCACCAGCGGCAATGTGCTGGATCCTGCTCCGTCAGCTATGCACTTCGGCTACACACCCTCACCACCTGCCTTATTTTGCATTCTGGATGCGGGGGAAAATCAGTCCACCGACCAGCAAAAAAGGAAGGGGGAGAGACTCACAAAGCCTTCCCAGTAAAGATGATGAAGTCGATCCCCTCTGGGGACGCCATGGTCTAGTGTTTAATGAGGGACCTTTCGCGGTTTCACGAGAGGTGGAGGCCCAACAGCTGGTAAGGGGATGCGCTCATAATACTTATAGTCGTTTTCGAAAAGCGCGTGCTCATAACCACTGTCAGGGATGCTGGGCAGTGTTTCAGCACGGATCGATTGTTCAGGGCCGTAGTAACGAATAAGAGCTGGGCGGGAAGGGTATCACCTCAACTTGGGCTAAGCGTCCGAGTCACTTACCGTGCACACTAACCGCTGATCCACCACAAGGTAAAGAACAACAATGTTTTTGAAAACGGCTGCGGATATGTGGTGCGAGGCGGGAGGGGCGGGTCGGGCAATCCCCCACTGGCCGGGGTTGTGGATTCTTGGGCATCGAAGCGATGTTTAGGCAATTGGGTATTTGAATAAGCTTTCTTCTCGGTCTGGTAGACTGGGAGGGTTTTAAGCCTAGCCAAAACACCCGATGACCCTGCAGCTTACATGGAATCAGCTTGGGGTGGTGGTATTAGCGTGACACTCAGGACGCTGAGAAAGTGGCTGTGAGCCCCATACACCCAGGGTCGGACGAAACTGCTGCCAGGTAGTAGCGGCTGACAGCCAGGCATTCGGGGCGCCATCAGCGGTCCTCGACCATCTCCTGCAATTCAAACTGATTTGTCGTGGGCTCTTCGTTTTTTGCGCGTTTGTCCCAGGTCATTGTCACGTGAAGCCGGAGACTCCCGATCAGCCTGCGACGGCGAACAGCTGGCTGGACAAACCGGAAGCGTTGGGATGCCTGCGCTACCAGGCGTCAAACACGGCGTAGTTACACGCCGCACACCAGCCAGAAAATAAACGCAGAGCTGAAACAACAAGTTGCGGACGCCGGGGAACCTGCGGGGAACTCCTCATATTGGCATCCTGAAGGCGCTACGAATCGGTCAGCTTGTCACGGGCACCAGAATAATTTTGACTAGACTGACACATTCAAAACTAGCATGAACACAATTGTGGGGGCAAGGATCAAACCCAATAGATATCTCGGAACGTGCGGCCAGAGTTCTTCCTCCTTCTCGAGACGATGGAACCATCGTGGGATCGACATATCTATCACGTCCATGACAACAACACGGACGAATTAGCTCGCAGAACCTGTCCCTGTTGCACAGTGTTGGGGTTCGACTCTTCCCGGTGACCCTGAACTACCGTTCCTCTGGTCTATCCTCCGCGGTGGTTCAACCTAGGGTGCCGCAGGAAATACCCGAAACGATCAGGTGCGAATGACAAGCCATTCGGACCCTAAGTTCCTCACGAGTTGCAAGTCAATTACAGTTATCAGCATCGCTTATTCCTCCAGCCGGTTGCCGCCCATATGGCGCCAATCCAGGACGGGGAAGTTTATGTGCAGGGTAGCAACATACTTTCAGAACAACATACAATCAATGAGATAGGTTTTAGCCGGATGAAACCTCCGTTCGGTTAGGCACATCGAAACGGAAGCAGAACCCTTCCAAGGGAAAGAGAAATCCAACCGTCAGCCTTTCCATCCATCCCTTGAAGCCACCAGCAGCTACTTTCCGCAACATCGAAAACGAAATCTATGCGAAGGCAAACAAATAGGCCATTGACCTCACGACGGAAGATTTGAGTGAAGGATGATCAAGACGAGGACGCGAATTCTGTGGGCATGTATGGGGGGTTCGACACTGTGTCGGACAGCTTAAATATGAAATGTGGAGCCGCAGGGGCAGGCCCTTTCCCTGTGGCGTTTATTCCCGGGTATCTAAGCCACGTTTAGGAAATTGCGTACTTGAATAAGCTTGTTTCTTGATCTGGTAGACTTGGGAGGGTTTTACAACTAGCCAACGGGGTAAAACAGCCGATGACCATTCTATTCATACTGTGGCATCAACTGGGGATACTAGTTTTAGTAAACCTACATGCCTCGCACAGACTAGAAAACTAACAAAAAGTGGAAGCGTTGAAGCGAGAAGGTTTGGGGAGGTATGGCGCTTTGCAAGACCGCTTGATGGGTATATCCTGGAGGCGCCACGGATTGGTTAGCTTACAGACGAAAGGGATCAGAATAACTTTACTTTCGAAGCGGGTATGGATGCAACCAGGAGACAGGAATCAGATTGGCTTAATCGATGAGCCGTCGGCTTCATTCCCTAAAGGCCATATCAAAGAAAGGGTGACAGCCTCGACGCGCTAGTTCTGTTGAGAGGATGCAGTGGTTCCGGAAAGCGGTGAGTTCCTTTAGTTCGGCTCAAAATGGTGGAACCGGCGTCAGAGGATCGACAACCTGGGGGAATCAGTTCGTGGAGTTTGAAAAACTTGTCGCCTGAGCCCGACTGAGCCCCCGTTCATGGTTCGTTCGACATTTCGACGGTCATGCAATACGACGGCATGCAAGTATTCGCCACTTTGGCTTGCTCCTGTCCCCCATCAAGCATTTCTCATAACAAAACTTGAACAAAACGAGGGAATACTTCCACCGAGTCCTTGCCCATTCTGCTGTGAGTGCTACTAGGGACAAGGAACTTTTGAAATCTAGGTCGCCATCACCAATGCCGTCTTCAATGAGCCACCAGGAGAGCTATTTGTCAAGACCCAGGAAGCCACCAAGAAACACTTTGTTGATGTCGGGTTTGCACCAGTGACGAAGTGGCGACGCGAACCGGGAACGTGTAAATCTTCACTACGGATTGCTTTCCTGAAGGTCAGTGATTTCCCGGTCTCCCCTCCATGGAGAAGTGCCATCCCCCTCCATTGTTCCGAAAAAAAAAGAATCCGTCGCCCTGGTTGCAGAGCGCCCCGAGGAGGCCAAGTTTAAAGAAATCATTGCCAAGCGCGTCACTGGCCGCAGGGTTCCCCCGAGACCCTCTCCGATGGTTTTTGGCTGAGCAGGCTGCCGTTCCCGGGTCTGTGACTACATAGACACCCCCTCGGACGTATTACGGTCCCCTCCCCCACATTGCTTTCCTTTTCCCAACGAATTGACCCTTGCTCATGACCCGCTAACGATGTCCCCTTATCTCCGTTACCTCCTCCCGCCATCAGCCTCCCTCCGCTCTGCTCATGCTCTGGCGACTATGGTGTGATGACACATGGTTCCCTCATTGGTTTTCTCTTCCAAAGGTGTGCACTGTCAACTTGGTCTGCACCTCACAATGGTCCAGGGCTACAAATGCGCGCACGGAACTCGTAAACCGCTCAGAGGCAGAATGTGGACAATGTGCGTTATGTCTCCGAAACATCACTGACCTAGAAGCCATCGATTCTGCTATGCGTCTTGCGGGGTGCATCTGATGGTTTGATGGCGATCCCAACTACGACCCGCCGTTCGGCCCGATCGTTTTTACCTTCTCAACACGGGGGCAAGGGCTCGATCCCATGACCGGGCTTCCGAATATCCGATTCCAAACCCGATCTTGAAGTGGGCACGTCAAAGAGGAAACCTTGTGGGTTTTTAACAAATCGTACGTAGTCGTCTTACTGTCCTTTCTGCCAACTTGTTCAATGTTCTGTATCTCAACGATTCGTTGGAAATTGTCTCTCCCACCTATCTACAAGAGTTATTAACGTCAAATGGAAATAAAAAATCCCGAGTACCTCAGATTTTTAGCAGCATGAGACAAGCGGTCTGCGTCTTTGACTTCGATGACTACCTGCTGTGTTCCGTAATCTCTGGGCTGGCCAAAAGTCTCAAGCTAGACGGAATGGATATCGGTCTACCACGCTGGTCCACACATTCACCCGAACTCGTGAGATGGTCCTCCCAAGTTGGACCTAGCTGTGACTTTGTCCGTTTCATGTTTACATATCAAAGCTCAGATCCGTCAGGACTGACAAACTCTCACGCTCCACATCCTCAGCAAATCAAACACCTTCCAAAACCTGGACACCCATTGCGCGTCGGGACTTGAGCTGTGTCCAGTTGTTCCGTTGGTGGAACGTGGTGCCTACCACTCACCCTGACCCCCGATGGCTTCCGTTCCTACTATAAGTATCGCAATTAGTGGTCATGAGAACACTCAACCGTTTCTTCATTCCGGTTCCATATTGTTGTGTAATGCATCCTTACAGGTAACAAGTACGTCCAATGTGACTAGATTCTACTTGAAGCTTAAGGCTCCATAGCAGGAACTTTCTCGTTCTCCCTGAAGTGCACTCGGTTAACCTCGTAAGCACATCCATCGGTAACCGGAGCCGGGGGGCATCCTCAGAGAATGCCCTTAAGTATACATAACGTGGATCCCGTCGAGAAAGTGGCCACAGTGACGAGGTAATTTCCCGGCCCCAAGGCGAACACGGGGGACCTTGCGGTACACACCCCCCATGATGAGGTGGACCGTAGGAGACCTTGACCCCTGTGAACCCTCGTTTTCAAGAGGTACATTATGCAGGATTGTCTTCAGAATATTGAGAGTAAGGTCCTTAGTGCAACCCAGATGGGTTGAGTTCTCCGGCGAAACCCACTCGACCGAGGTCCCACACTGAGTAGTAGATCCTTTAATGCCAGAAGTTCCACGAAAAGGTGGGAGGGAAGGTTTTGTCAATGGGCTCCATGCGCGGACATCCGACCGCTGAAATTGGGCGCTAGAGAACTTTCACAAACCTCGACGTCCGGAATGTGGAAAAAAAGTGGAGACTGTGGTAGAGAGAGAGAGAGATTCGAACAGAGCCATGGAGAACTGAAGGTGGCCGCCCTCCAGCGAGCATTAGGCTGGGGTGATGTCTGCCAGTGGGAACGCAAACACCACGCACGAGAAACCTGAATTCTTACTTTCCCCCTTCAAAGCGGGGTACCCCCGTCCATCCTCGTGAGAGACGGGAAAAATCTGAAACCGGTCAATGTCAACCCTCGGTGGTGCGTTCTAAGAGTTAAAAGATACTGCAACTAAGTTCATCCTCCTGGTATCGTGGAAGCCTTACAATCCATCGCTCGCTACTTGACATGGAGGGCCATCAGCAAACTGCTCAAACGTGTCGGATTCGCCAAATCCGAATTCTCTGGTCTCGGCAGCTTCCGATCAACGGCATCGTCCCAGCAAACGAAAATAAAACACCAGCGCCCCAATATTCCAGCAAATACTTCCACATGACAGCATGGCAGACGTTCGAGAATGCCCGCCACAGCGTCACAGCTTCCTAGTTCTTGCCTTTTGAGCCACCCTCCAAGATTACTTACACTCTCTCGTCAACCCCCACGGTAGGGTACTACGATGAGTGGCGAGGAGAATCCGAAACCGGTCA
>Ga0307515_10015813_pt1 | contig 13876 bp, 11 predicted proteins | sample 17_EM_MG_FD_194513 | JGI IMG/M metagenome (GOLD analysis project Ga0307515, IMG submission 194513) | Populus trichocarpa ectomycorrhiza microbial communities from riparian zone in the Pacific Northwest, United States - 17_EM | ecosystem: Host-associated > Plants > Roots > Unclassified | place... | reverse complement strand
GAGATAACAGCAGATCTTCGCCAATCAACGGAGCACCGTATCTTTCCAATGGTCATTGTTTGAACCACCCAATGTCATTACTTGCTTTAAACTTTTTGTGTGCCATGGTGGACCCAAAAATGTGCCTCCCTCTTGGCTCTTGCCTTTATCTTTGTTTCCGACATTAAAAGTCTCTTTTTAACTTTTGAGCACTTCATTTCCTTGTTTTTATTTTGTTTTACAGCTCAGAAAAAAAAAAAAAAAAAAGTTTGACCCTCGAGGAAAGGAAATAATTGCTTCCAAATTTCCAATCTTGATTGTCAACCAATGCATGATTTTTATGAGTTATTGGGAAATGTTAAATATACCCTCAAATTATTGGAGTATTATCAATTTTGTATCTAAAGTATTTTTTATATCAATTTTACCCTCGAACTATTTTGATTTCTTAACCATGGCTTCTTTTAGAATCAATTGATAGAAACCATTAAATTCTATAAAATAATATCATTTTTTATATACAAAAAATAATAATTTGAATGGAAATATAGGTGGAAAGCTCTAAACATTGATGGAAGTTCTTAATTGAATTTTTTAAAAAAATTTAAAAGTTAATTGATACCAAGTTAATTTTTTACATATATCAATTTTACAATTGGAAGGAAGGGAGCAGTATGTGGCTAGCAAACAATGACATGGAGGTCTGATCTGGACGTAGCAATTCTCAACTGCAGCATCGATCTACATGTAGCAAATGAAGGCTCTTCTTGTTGTTTAAACTAAAGCTGACAAGACAGCTTGACAGAATAGCAATCTGTTCAAGCTGACATCACATAATCCTCAATCTGCCCAACAACAATTTCTAAGATTCAAGACCAGCTGCTAAAATACAAAATTTGCAACAAGATTTTACAGTTCGGGACTGCCCAAGAAAATCACACTGATGCTGAAGCAGTGAAGCTGATAAGGAAGGCAGCATATTACATGATCCTCCTTGATTGCAGGAAATATTTTAGGTGAATTATCAGGTGATTGTTTCTATAGTTAGTTTACAAGATATGCTTGTATATTATACTATAATTATCATTGTACATTCCTGGACATATGAAACCTTACCACCACAAATTATGGTGGCTTTATAATTCTTATTAGAAGCTTCTAGGATTGTTCTGTCGCATGAGATTTCCTTGGAAAATTAACAGCAACATGGTAGAAGAATAGTTATAACTTTTTCCCTACAATCTAATGACGTTACATTCAGGCAAGAATACTACCTTCGGAAATATACATACAATTGAACTTCTGAGATTGCTGAAGCTCTAAACTCAATGCAATAGTGTACAAAACCTGCTTCTAAAATCCTTGACTTGGCCTATATTTCAGATGAGCAAGCACGTAAAATGTTAGGAAGCATTGATGAAAATGATAAAGGGAAGAACAATCTACTGAAGCAAACTATAGCCACCAGAAATCCACCAGAGTGCACAGCGGTCGTCAACAAAACTTCTTCTAATTTGCAGTTTGTTGTTAGTTTAGTCCATCCAAAGAACAAGCAGAAGCTCTTCCAGTACTGTGTTATCTGAAGTTATGGTTAATTTTAGCACCACATTTGCATAAACTGGATCTTGTGAATAAGACCTGATGTGATGTATGCTCCGATCCAACTGCAGAGGAGCTAGAGTAGGAAGAACCACAGGAACTGAACATGGAGATTGATGGGAGGCCATTTTGTCTTTTAAGTTGGAAGTTTCATGACGAAGTCGTTGGACAGTTTTGCTGGAGAAAAAGAATAATGCGCAAAGCTGGAGCCAGAAGTCATGCAACAGCAGGATATTACACGTTTGAGAATTTACTTAATTCTATGTTCTAGAAATGAAAAGAAGTCATGGAAGGTAAATATTACCTGTCAGCAGTCGTCTTTCCTTTAGTACTTCTTGAGCTTGGTAATCCTGGCAGATGATCAAATTTGACTCCAGAAGCTCTTAGACTTTGGGATATATCCTGCCAATTAATATGATACATAATCCAAATTACCACAATCCATTTTGAAAGTGAAAATGAAAGGAAAAGAAAAAAAAAAAAAAAAGAGTGGGAATGGCACTGGTAGCTTACAGTCAATTTTATCCCACTGATTGACTGGATGGTAGATGATACATCGAGCTGCTGAGAGTTTTTCAACCACCGATGTTCCAGTAACATGGTTGCTGACGGTCTCTCTGCTGGGTTTCTTCGAAAGCAGCAACGCAAAAAATCCTTGCCGTCTGGTGACAATACTTCAGGTATAGATGGGCTATCCCTCATAACTTTAAACATGGCTGCAGCCTGCACAATAGAAGACAAATTAAAATTTTAAATTAACATAGGAAGATTTGAGTCCATTAGGATCACTCAATCATACCCCAGCACTCTGTATCAAATCCAGTAAAAAGTTACATAATCTCTACATCCTTCTCCGGTCATTTGCTCCGGTCATTTCAACCGGAGAAGGTAACCTTAACACTTCCTCCACCACTATGTCAGTACCAAACCTTACCAAGTAACGGGACTTCCATCACCTCAATAAACATACAGCCGACTTGAAATCTCATTCAGTACCCAACCTTCTGTGTTTCCTTGGGAACATATGATAACAAATGAAACACATCTGTGTATGTAATAAAATTTCATTTCTAAATGATATAGTTGATTGTATTATTTAATAAAATTTTTTCCTAAAAAAACCACATAATTCCCTCATTTTGTATTTTTTTTCTTATTGACATCTATGTTTGGTAGGCCAAATTGAAGGTCACTGTGACATAAGAAAAGAACATTAAGAAAAATCTTGTACACACCCCCTCATACTCGCTCCAAGGAGGTTTCCCAGTGAACATTTCAATAATAGTACATCCCAAACTCCAAATATCAACAGCAAGTGCAAGATCAGAGCTGGAATCCTTATGCATTACAGCTTGCATGAGCTGCAGAGAAGGATACTCTGTCAGAATAAGAGATACAAAATAAACACCACACCGTATTCATGCGCATGAAGCAAGAACATACCTCAGGAGCCATCCAGTAAGGGCTTCCCTTTAGAGAAAGATCAGCAGCTTGTCCAGTAAGCTGAGCAAGTAGAAACATTTTTATGAGCCCAGTATAAAAAAGAGAAAATTGAATCTTTCATGGAAATTACAATGGTGATTTCACATGCAACTTCAAATCACAAATGCAATAAGGTAGGATCTAAATGATGTTTCATTCAAGCTGATACCAGGAGTAACTAAATGAAAGGAATGACAAATTGTATCCTACTGAATATTAAAAGATTTCAAGAACAGCTGGGACAAAGTATGGTAGGACTAGAAATTTATTTTGCAAAAAAGATCACACAACCACGATTTTTGAATTTGATAGTCAACAAGGAGAAAATATCTGTAAGCTGTAAAATCTCACACTTAAAGTTTGAACCATCTCTAAATTTTCCCTCCTGCCCACATACAGTGATACCAATACCATGACTAAGTGACAACCTTTTTATTTCTAAACAGTATACCAAATTTTATCGACGAAAAAGCAGAAAGGAATAAAGAGGGCATGAACAACAGAGAGGAACAAACTCAACAGTCGTATCAGATTCCATACTGCTTACTGGAACTAACTCATGATAACACTGAAAGATATCCAAAGGCACAGTAGTTCAGATGCAATGCATACACATTATACAAATTATATGCATGTACTCATGTAGCCAATAGAATTTTGGAGAAAAGAAAAGAAACAAGTACTCACAAGTTTTGCCATCCCAAAGTCCGCAAGCTTCACAACTCCAGATGCATCAACAAGCAAATTAGCCCCTTTTATATCCCTAGATATACAGAGATATGAGATTCTCAGCTACCAAGCAAATGAAACATAATTCCACAAACCTTTTCCCAAAAGACTGCTTAAAATGTATTCTGAGACTAATTTCAAAATATAAAACAGCTCATGCTCCCATACCTGTGTATTGTCTTCGTGCTGTGCAAGTAAGCTAGCCCAGAAACAATATGGCGACTAAAATTACGAACTACACTTTCTGTTATGGCTCCACAATGTTCACGTACATATTTATTTATTGAACCTGGATGAACATACTCCAGATATATATAGAATTTATCATCCACCTGCATACATGAAATTATTTGTTAACTAAATTCATAAAGATGCTCTGGTAAATATATAGAGCATAGAAACCTACAGACATACTTGTTCAGAAGGAAAAAGAAAAGGAAAAGAAATGGAGGAACCTAAATTAGCCAGTGGAATTACTCACTATTTCACTACCATAATACTGCACAATGTTTGGATGCTTCAGGTGGCTAAGAACTTTAATTTCCTGAACAAATGAAAGAAGTGAGAAAAGAAGATGGGAGCAGAATAAAAACCTAACCTTGTTTATCAGTAAACATTAGAGCCTAAAATCAAAACAATGTTTCATCTTAATGCATATGAAGAACTAACACAGAAGCATTAGAATTAAAAGATAAAAAAATTCTAGTACTGAGTCTTCAAGCATAAAGCTATGAAGATTATGAAACATATAATTGAGTGTTTGAGAATGAAGCTGCAGAATCAAGATCTCATAGACAATGTGAATCACCTGTTCTAATTGCTTTATAGACTCGGCAGATTTTGGGTCATCGGGAAACATTTCCACTTCCTTCATTGCACATAATGCCCCAGTTTCCCTGTTAGAAACAAAAAGACTGCAATTGGCATTTACTGCATCAAAATAAGCCTGCACAATAGATAATAATAGAATTCATGTACCTATTGCTGGCAACATAAACACTTCCAAATGTACCGCGTCCAATTAGCTTTCCCTTCTGCCAATGACTTTTCATAGACGTGGATTCTAGTTTAGATAGAGCTAGAGGAACTGGTACTGATGGTGAAGGGACAGATGCTCCTGGAGGAAGAGGTAAAGGGTGGACCTCAAAATTAGCATTACTTTCACGCCATGCAGGTGAGCTTTCGATTGATAACTTGGCAATCAATGGTGATGGAGGTCCAGTTGGGCTTCTGGCACTCCGTTGGGGACTTAAATTTGGTGGACTTTGAAGAGGAGAACTATCAGTACTAAAAGCAGTGATATCCATGAATGCTGGAGGAGGAAGCCCAGGTATGTCTAATGTTGCCATCTCTGGTGCAGACCAGACTTGATTTGCTTTAGCAATCATGCGGTAGTAAGGAAGCATATCAGCAGTGTTACTCGTTCTTGGTGGGCTGCGAACAGGACTTGTGAAAGGACTAGTAGGAGCGCTCCTCGTAGGAATATTGATCCCGAAGTTGTCCCGAGAACTCTGAGCAGTACTGAAATCCGGACGTACCATCCTAGGTGACTGAGAGTGTAGATGCTCGATCATTTTCTTCATGTTTCGACCAGCAAATGTACTGTTACAGGACCACATATTAACCAAGAAAATTCAATTCAGAGCCTGGAGAACAATTTATCGGATAAATGAACAAAGCATCTCGGATGAAGCCACGACAAAGGTTCATGTCATGCACAACTACAACCCATAATTGATGCAGCAAGTCTGCCTTAATTATGCATTCAAAAACTGACAAAGTCATCATTAATATATTATCTCGAAAAGTGTTTCCAAAATTTGTTTGAATCAAGAAAAAAATGCCACACTGTCTACCAATTTTTCCAGGATGGAGCAGAGCATCCTACGATCTATGAATAGCATAATATATTAAAAAACCACAATCTGTATCCTGTTTTGGAGATGAAAATGACAATTAATTCATCAGTCAAACACCGAAAAAACTCATCATTGCCTATTTAAAGATGTTTATTGATAAACAATATACCCTAAAAAAGAAACCCAATTAGCAAAATTACCTAGAAATTGGAGAATTCGAAGAAGATAATCCCTCTCCAACCCTATCACCCCTGTCTCTTTCTCTTTCCCTAAAACCATCGCGATGCCTCTCCTTGGGCGAAGGCAACCTCAAGTCCCCATCTCCAGAAGGCACGGGCAATGGAAGCGGTAATGGCACAGCAACCGAAGCAGAAGCTGACCTCGGAAGGGCACCAGAATCCACATGATGATCCGGTGGTGCCACCTGCTTTTTTTTACCTGCAAGGTCTTGATCGGTTAAATGTCTTAACTTCCTTTGCCTTATAAGCTTAGGCCTTTCATCACCACCACCACCACCTAACCTTAAACTACGATGATTATTCCGACTAATACGACTGCCATGACCTCTCCTAATCGAAGGGAGAGTCTCCTCCGTGGCCATTGAAGAAGAAGAGAAAGATGAAGATGAACGTTTATGAGGAGAAAGGGAAGAAGAAGTTGAAGAAGAAGAAGAAGAAGAAAAGGAAATGTTATGAAGCCAACGCATATTGGCCGTAGTAAATTAATAAGGAAATGTCATATTTTGGTTGTTTTGTTGAAGAAGAAGAAGAAAAGGGGCTGCTGATTCCCATCTTTTTCTGTAAATGTAATTAGTTTTGTAAGAGAGAAAACGAAACCGTGAAAAACGAAAGGAGAAATCCATGGAGGGTTGGTTTGGTTGCAAGGTGGAGAAGAAGGAACAGACAGAAACCAACGCGGTTTTGCTCTCTCTCTCTCTCTCTCTCCTCCCTTTTTGTTTTTTCTTTGTCTAGAAAGAGAGGGGGAAAGAGAAAGGGAGGGAGGGTGTGAATGCAGGTTAGCAATAACTGTATTTCTAATTTATGTTTAATATCTTTCGTAAGTTCATTTAATTGGCCGGCCCTAGCAAGAATTCCTTTTTTTCCGGCTTTTCTTTCAACAAATTATATTTTTAACTCTAAAAATAAATAAATAAATAAATTTTATCCCCTTTAATTTTTTTATTCTAATTTAATCCCTCTAAACTAAAATTTCTACCATGAGTGTTGTTTGTATCCGCGAATAGAGTTATCCCAAACAAATTTTATTAGCCACAAGCACACATTATTTATAAATTTTTATTTTGTCTTTAGTGAAGCCCAATTGACATTTCTTGACAGTCCACTTGAAGTCTTGAACACCTCTAGTTCAATCCAGGTTTGGATTCCAAAATATGCCTAAGATGCGGTTGTAATGCCCATTCTCATGGAGTGTTCATGCAATGTTTTTATTTTTTTATTTTCAAACCAGTATTGTGAAACAAGATTTGGATTACGATTTAAAAAAACAAAAAAGACAAGGTAATAAATGCCCGTGAGATAGTTTCGTAGTTGATGCCTGAAAAATATATTTAAATAACATCAATAGTACTGCAAGCAATATATTATCCAGTTGTCATGTTTGAAGAAGAATCATTCAAGACTTCGCATCACCCGACTGATTTTTATGTAAGTTTGTTTCTTTTTATATTTTATATTTTTTTAATTTTTTAATTTAAATTATTATTTTTTAGTATTTTCATATCATTTCTATATGCTGATATTAAAAATAATTTTTTAAAAATAAAAAAAAATATTATTTTAATGCATTTCTAAATAAAAAATACTTTAAAAAACAACCGTAACTACAATTCCAAACACCTTTTAGAATCAAATGAGCGAAATACTTTCTAGTTTTACAGCAGTTAAATGCGGGGGTAAGTGAAAGTCTCTCTATCCCGTCATAAAATATTTTTAAAATATTTTTTTAGTCAGAAATACATTAAAATAATATTGTTTTTATTCTTTTAAAATTATTTTAACATCAACACATCAAAATAATTTAAAAATATAAATTTTTGTTTTTATAAAAAGCCGGTTCCACCACCACTAACTCCAAACGGTCATCAATATAATATAAAAATATAAATTTGAGTTACCAGACATCCTTGTTATACACATTAATTTTAATACAAGGTTTTTCATGCTAGCCTTTGATAGACAAACCAATTAACGTTAAAGGAGGAGGAAAGGGCCGGGTCACGATGCTCGCCCGCCTCACCTGACTGGTCGGGTCGTATAAATGAAGACCCGAAGACGTCGAATGAAATGGCTTAATTTTGAAAAGTTTAAGGTTGACTCTGTCTTCTAGACCAACAACTAATTACGGATGCAACTCGCAAGAACATTTTAAGCTGGAGTGCAACTCGCAATCACTCTTGTAATATATATATATATATATATATATAGGACTAATGACAAAAGGAAAAGTGGGTTTGCTTTTTCTCTACAGGTGGAAAACTTAGTAACACTGCTTTTCATATCATCATCCTATTTTCATCCAGATGGTCCATCACATGTAATCATTTTCCCTATAATTTACTAACTATTTTTTTATCTTAATTTTATTGGGTGGAAAACTTGAACCAATTTTCATATAGCAATATTAAGCTTATATTTTCGGTTCAATTTAAAAACAAAGTATTCAAGTTACAATAAAATTCATAGAAAATTTAATTTATGATAACTTGACCTAAGAATTGAAGTGTGATGATTAGTGTGTGTTTGATAACATTGGGGAAGATTGTTTTTTAAATGTGTTTTAATTGAAAATATATTAAACTAATATTTTTTTAATTTTAATTTTTTATATCAACATGTTAAAATTATCAAAAATAAATTTTAAAAAATAATATTTTTTTAAATAAAAAACAATTTAAAAAATACTTTAAAAAACAGAAACAACTATAATATTATGTTTGAAATTGTAGTGCATGGTGTTTTTCAAAATAACATTTCACTTGAAAATATATTAAAATGAAAATTTTTAATATAAACACATAAAAAAAACAAAAAAACATCAGTTTAATTTTTTCAAGCTAAAAGTATTTTTAAAAAACACTAAAAAAACATAAGCAAACTCTCCCGAACTCACAATAAAGAGCAAAAAGAGATGTGAGTGTGTTTGTTTTTTAGATAGTTTTTGTGGTTGTGATTTGAAAAATGTAAGTTTTAAAAGAGTATGATTAGCTATGGTTAGTTGGATTTAAATACATATTTGATAAAAATTATGGTTAAAATTTATATATAACCAAAAAAAACATGTATAAAATATTTAAATTTTTTTATAAAACTCAATTAAAAATACATATAAAAACTGATGTATAAATATTACATTTCTAGAACTTGAGAAGATGCTCCACCAACAAATTTGCTAGTTCGTCAAGTGTCGGTGCAACATGGCTCCAACGCCTTTCCGCTCCAAAGTTCAACGTCAACGGTCAACTACTCAAAAGAAAGGCAAGAGGTACGTGGCATGGACCCACGTGTTCAAGGCATAGTTACATTGGGTTTGGAAAATTGTGCGCGTTGCCCCCTCTTAACTGGTGAAACTCTCAACTTCAAAAAACAAGGTAAAGGAATGATATTGATTAAAAAACACTTTTAATCCTCTTACCTTCTCATATTTTGATAAAATAAAAAAACAGAATATAAAGATATGACATAATATAACATCTTTTTAGTGTTAATATAATTATTATTAATTTTGTTTTTCTATTGGTTTTGATAGTAAAAACATTATAGAACTAAATTTTGTATATCAAAATTAGGTTTTTTCACTATTAATTATCATTAAAAAATTATTTATTTTTAGACTCATGCATTTATACTCTTGAATTAAAGATATGACATAATATAACATCTTTTTAGTGTTAATATAATTATTATTAATTTTTTTTTCTATTGGTTTTGATAGTAAAAACATTATAGAACTAAATTTTGTATATCAAAATTAGGTTTTTTCACTATTAATTATCATTAAAAAATTATTTATTTTTAGACTCATGCATTTATACTCTTGAATTATTTTTTTCCTTTTAAACTCATGACCTGAATATAGTAGAATACATACCAACATGATACAAGTGTAAAAACTATCGTGGTGAGTATAGCATTGAATAACGGGTTTTTTTTTTATTAGAGGGGTTTTGGATGTGTTAAGATTAATTATAAAATCATGAATTGAAGGATTGAGAAGTCACAACCTAATATTATGATAATTGAGAAAATTTTTGATCGGCAAGAGTTTAGAAAAGCATATTAGTAGTGCATGAGGAATATACATTACCCTTAGTGCACCCTACCTATAGTAAGCTGTATTTTTTATTGATTATCTTTTTCTAGATCATGTTTCTATTTGTTGGTCTGTCTAAGCTTCAAGACAGACTTCCTCGATAAAAGAGGTCTCTACCTTATCAAGCTAAAACTCAATCATTTTAAGACCAAATTTTAATGGTGTATTTATTTCTATTTTATATCTTTAATACCTAGAGATATACTTTACAATGTAATTTTATACTCCAAAATGTTAAAGTCTATAATTAGTTCCTAATATTTTATTTTTTTTCAATTTATTTTATTTAATATCGAAAATATGCATTACATTGTAAAATTCATACCCCAAATATTAATTAAACAAATTGATTTTTGTGGTCTTTTTAGAATTTTGACAAAATCCTAATGGATAATCACAAACTTGTTATGATACTCATTAATTGATTTTTGTATTTTTCAAAGTATGATAAAAATACAATTTAATTTATTTTAAAATATACATAATTTTTTTTAGAATTTAGCCATATATAATTTAAAATAAAGCTGTATCTTTTGAAAGAAAAAGTTTTGTTGTTTTTGCTGAAGGAAACAATTTTATTTAATATTAAAAAAACATCTCGTGTATAGGTTATAATTCTAAACATTAAATATAAAAGAGTAAAAATAAAGTGAAGAATTCAAAATTAATTGTTAATAATCTTCTAAAAATTAAAAAAATTATTTAAAATAGACCAAGATTATGATTGAAAAAATAAAATAAAATAAAAGGATTAAAATTTTTCTTGGGGCGTATTTGCAAGCAAATCTTAACAATTTTTTTTTTAATGGATTTTATTCTTGTGAAACATGAACTTAAACTCCTAAAGACTCTGCCAAGTCACTTGGATTGTGCTTCGGAGCCTGAAAAAAAAAAAGTAGTAGGCTTTTTTTAAAAATAATATGATTGTAATTGTTTTTTAAAATATATTTTTTATTTAAAAATATATTAAAATAATATATATTTTTTAAAATTATTTTTAATATTATCATATTAAAATAATATGAAAATATTAAAAAAAATATTAATTTAAAATAAATAAAAAATTAATTTCTTTTTAAATTATAAAACACAAAAATAAACAGTACACGCGAGGTTAAAAAAAAAAAAAACACAACTCATGGCCCAATTGTTTTTTATTTTATTTTAAACGAATTTGAAAGGGCCTGAACCATAAACATAAAGCTAAAACAAGATTTATCTTTTAGGAAAACAAAAGGTGATGGAGGTTATTAAAAACCCAACCTCCTTCTGTTTTAAAAAACGAGACACCATGCCCAGAATCCCTTTTCTTCACAAACCAGAATTTATGTAAAACCTTTACACAACTAAAACCTTTAAACATGAGATTGTCAAAAGCAACAGCAGCTTCACACTTTTGTAAGCATACCCGAGAAATCAACAGCGCTTGCATCACCAGGTATGTCTCTAAGCTTTCTTCCTTTCGTATGAAGTTTCTTGTAAAAAGAAAAGGAGCATGTTTTAGACATAATAGGTTTTGGAAATTGGAATGATGGTCAGCATGTTTGTTCTTCATAGGATAAGTACCATATCGTTTGCACCCAGTATAAGAAAAAGTAGCCTGTGTATAGAATATCCGTCTAATGCTGGGAAAAATTTCATCCGTCCTTCTGTCCCTTGATGGTTGGTTACCATTTACTCTTTTTACTTTGTGCAAAGTGAAGCAAAGTGTTTGTTCTTAGTGTTGTTGTTTGTTATGTTGCCTACGGTTGATAAGGCTACTACTGCTCAAGGTTGAAGACTCTGCCACTGTACATGCTACGAATGGAGAAGAAGAAGAAGAAGAAGAAATGGATACTGCTGGGTTGTTGTGGTACTTGATGCAGTGGTGTAATTGTTGTCGGTCGACCAGTTGGAGTTTTTCTGGAAACCAGTTGACCGGTTGAGTTACTGGTCTGCTGAAAAGAAGAAGAAGAACACTGCTGCTACTCTTTCTTTTTATTTCTCAGAGGCTGTGACAAAAAAAGATAGATGAATTTTGGATGATGGGCCTGTTTGGTTTTTGGAAATGGAGAGTGAGAGGTCTTTGGATATGGAAGAGGATGAGGGAGAGGTTGTATGATGGCTTTCTCAGTGATCTCTGGTTGTTGTTCTTGGATGGAACAGGGGGGATGAGGTTGTTTGATTGCTGTGTGGTTTTCAATATGGAGCAGGGGAGGTGATAGTGTTCGCGGCTGGAACTGGGAGGATTCCGGTCTCCTCTCCGTTCTTTCTTCAACATGTCTCTGCTACTTTTATTTATAGGAGATCCCTAGAGAGGTATCAACTCTCTTCTTCGTTTCAATCCTCACCATTCAACCCCCTTCTGATCAATCCTTGCCCTTCATAACAAACCAACAAACCTTGTACCCTCCCATCAGGCTGTCGAAGGCTGACTGAGTTAAGGGTTTTGAACGTTCATTGCAGTGGCTCTCAGGTGACAACTCGACAGGAACCATGCTGGAGTCATAGTACGACGTAAGTTCTACCTGAGAAGTGTCCCTTTTTGTCTTATCTCAGGCGTGGGAGAGCGTTTAATGGCTCTGCAAAAGGATCTCTCGCCAGCTTTCTTCATGGGGACAATGAAGAAGAAAATGAATAGTGACGCCAAACAGCGTCGTTTTGTTCATTTCTTTCTTTATTTTCAAGATGGTCCCCGATCGTTTGATTTTCGTTAAGCTCAATTATTTCTCCTAATTTTCTCTTTCAATTGAGTCCCTGGTCATGTCGATTTAGACCCTTATGTTTCGAAGCATTGTTCAATATGGTACCTCCTCTCTCTCACTCTCGTTCATTTTTTTTTAATTTTATCTTTAAATTTCCTTTATTTATTTAATCTTTTTGTGTCCTAATTCCATGATATGAAGTTTTAAATTATGGTAGAAAAATAAAATTAAAAGATAGAAGACTATAATGTAAAACAAAAAGAAAATGTGTGGTCAATCTCAAAATTCTTAGATTTTTTATATTGATCCAAAAGTTTATTTTATTTATTTTTCAATTCTTGAATTTGAGATGGGAGAGAGAAGGTTGTCGGGAAACAACGAATGAAAAAGAAAGTTGTCACTTGATTATATTTTAACAACAAAAATGATCGATCTTTTAAGTCATGACTTCCATTTAATAAACGGGGTTTGATAATAATAGTTTTTTTTCCTATCATTTAGATTTTTTCTATTGGTTGATTTTTTTTATGTTTTTTAGTGATTTCAGGAGTTGACAAGTGATTTATAATGGTTTTTATGGTATTTTCATGTAATATAACTTAAAATTTGAGTTTTGGAGTTCAAAACTTGAATTATAAACGATATGTCATCTAATTTTTTTTTTAAAAAAGTAGACAAAGTCATTGGCACTTAAAAAAAAAAAGGCGCAGGTCCTGAGCTTCTTTAAGTATTAATTAATACCCTTTGATCTTTTAAGTATTAATTAATATCCTCTCTCTATATTTTTTTTATGTATCTTTTACTTTGTTTTATTATTTATTTAAATTTTAATCAATATCCTCTTTTTTTTAAAAAAATTTATTCACTTTTCTTAAATGGTAATTTTTTTTAAAAAAAATTCTTTTGTATTTTTTTTATAATGTTTCAAATAAATTATTTTGATTTATCTTTTCAATTTGTTCTTATAATATTTGATATAATTTATTTATATTCGCATGAAATATTTATAAAAATAAAAACTAGTCATTCTTGATAAGAAAAATAACATCTAAGTTAAAAAAAAAATAACATATAAATTAAAAAAAAGAGTCATGGCTAAATATTAACATACTCATATATATCCTTGGCTTTTAGAAGAAAGATTGGTTTTCTATTTTAGCTTTTAAATAAAATTAACAATTCTTTCTCAATTTATCGAATCATTATTTAAAAAAA
>Ga0307515_10015812_pt1 | contig 13877 bp, 11 predicted proteins | sample 17_EM_MG_FD_194513 | JGI IMG/M metagenome (GOLD analysis project Ga0307515, IMG submission 194513) | Populus trichocarpa ectomycorrhiza microbial communities from riparian zone in the Pacific Northwest, United States - 17_EM | ecosystem: Host-associated > Plants > Roots > Unclassified | place... | reverse complement strand
TCATTACCTGTTTCTCTTAACTATGACCTACTACATGACGACGTCGTCGTCATTGTATTTGGGACCTACCTGATGTATATAAGAGAGCTTCTAGAGCCCTCTTTAATAAAACAGAGTTCTCATTCCTAATCGTCCGTTCAACAGTAATAGTAATTCAGTAACAGTTTCGGCCAATAATATTCTTTCCGCAGCTTGGGCTCGGTGAAATGCTAGTTTCTTCAGACGCCAACTCCGATAAAGCTAATCACGTAGCGTGGGTGCTGTGTTTATTCGTGTTGATGGGTCTCTCCTGTGAGGAGGCTGTCGGCCTAGGGATCCATTCGCTAGGTCGTAGGATTGGTTCTGAGTTGCCGTAGTAATTGCGCATTGGAATAGGTTTTGGAGTTCGGAATCAATCCAGCGAGCCAGGTCGAGAGATTGCCCTGACTGACTTCCAACTGAAATCCTAGAAAATACCTCATAAACATAAGGACACATGTGGCTTAAAGACTGGATAGCTTAAACTGGAGAGCCCAGGAATAAAATCGATGGTGTGGATGTTTCTCCAGCAACGCTAATTTAAAGATTATTCAGGCGAAGTATCTTTTCAATGCCGGTTTTCATACCATCCTAACAGCTACTTATGCTCGCCAACTGTTCCTTAGTGTCAGATGTTGATTGGGTAAGGTCCGTACAGAAACGATGCTGGCTTTAACTAATGTCATCAAGTCGACGCACGGTCTGCGTATTAGCTTGAAAATTTTTATCTTCCGTGTTCGATTGTTCTTGGATAAACTCGCCAAGACGTTGAGTTAAGTTCGAGTGATGTGTATTGATATCGCTGCTGGATTTAGCGATGTCTTGGCGTAGTATAGTGTGCCTATGCTTAGCTTGCTGGGCCCCGATTAACACTCGCCCTCTGATAACATTTGACTGAGATACCAAATTGGTTTAGAAGCCGTGTGCTTCAGCGGCTGTGGACCGAATTTCCTCGTATATTTGCAGGCCATTGCGCCTGGGAGAGGTTAGACTTGTAGTAGATTGAAGATATGAACGCTGATTAACCATCCTCGTGGAAATAGACATTCACGACAACTAGGCTGAAATGCTGCCGAAGGAATGGCGCATATGAGATTGCAATTACCTTCCAATGACAGATAATGCGTTTGAGAGAGAGGCCTTATGACTGTCCAACCTCTGGGAGATTTTCGTGATCTCTTTCTCTTTAATAACGGTCTTAAATCTCTTCTGCAGTTGACGGATGAAGCTTTTATCTGATGTCTTAGTAGATCTTGGCACTATCTTCTGGAGCAATCTTAGGTCACCCATACACGATTTGAGGTCTTCGTTGAGAGTGTTAAAGGCGTCCTCATTGCCCAAGAGAAGAGCCGAATTTTTATATATTTCTGCGAGCTTCTGAACGTTAAGCAAGATCCCGGCGAGTTCTTTGATCCTTTGATTTAGTCTGCGGAGCTCGTCTGAGGCATCTTTGAGCGCTGAAACGAAGGTATAATTCTCTTGCGACACGACAGGCCAAATCCGCAAACTGGACGGCTGACGCGGCAATGGAAAAAGCTTCGGCCATGAGGAAACCGTTTCCCGCTGGCTGGTGTATTGGAATCTTTTAAGATGGTTGATGTAGAATCAAGAGAGCGAGCTGTCTCAACCTGGGGGATGGGCTCTGAGTATCGGCCAAGGTAGACCGAGAGGCTGAAACGCTGAGCCCCAGCCTTGCTACCTTGCGGGAACATCTTGCTGTAGGGTTTCGAACATGTGACACATTAATTATCACTTTCTTGCTGTTCTTGGGTATAATTAGGGGGCAATGGGTCAGAGTCGAGAACGGAAAAAGGGCTATGGTCTCTGGAAGCCATTTGCATTTTACACACATAAATTGAGATTTTACCGAAGCCATAAAGAAACGTAGTGCAGCTCGGAGTGCCTAGGCACTCGAATTACGTTACGACGCCGCCAAATTTCGTCTTAAACACGGGGACCTACGGCAAGATAACGAATAGTAGGCCTGAGTTCTCGTGCCTGTAGATTACTTTTTCTATGATCGTTATTGCTATCTTTATAAAAGTTAACGAACACATCTTTAGGAGTTCTGCGATGGAGGCCTCACTATCCTTGTGCCATTTTCATCGGTATCCTTTAACCCGTCAAAATGGGTCGTACGGTTTATCGATAAGGGTTAACCAATTGGATCAATCAGATCAAGGGCCTGCGCCAAACAACGCGTAATGTTCGTGCACGGAGCTTCCTCGTTTCGGTCCTGACGGGTTGAGATACGACTTTGCCCTAGGATTCCCGCGTTCCGACTCGAGGCCACATGCTACATCTGATCACTCACTTATTGCTTGGAATTTCCTTTCGTGTGAGATAGAATCGCATGTCTGGAATTGCATATCGTATCCTGGTGTAAAGCACGGCAAACCGGAAATATGATCCATGCAGCAGGAGAAGACAAAGACGATAAGAGTTACCTGCGCGTTATTAGGTTCCGATGAAAAGATGAAGTCTCATAAGTCGGTATAGGAAATCCGTTACGGGTCAGGCAAGAATGAAAATCTGTGAGATCTAGAGCCACTGAAGTCTCTTTGCACGGATTCCTACCCAGAACCTCGTGTGCTTAGTCTTTTCTGAGGGCAACATTTAAAGTTTGGTTGAAGCAAGTTTCGTTGGAAGGCCTTGCGTAGCCTCTTGTGTTTCTGGAAGATACTGGGCTCGATTTCCCTTGCCATTGTTTGGATGCTCCACGATGGCTGCATGATGGTTGAGAACGACCCGCTGTCGTCATCAGGCATACTTATGCAGCCGCTCGTCCTATAGCATGCGGCGTGGCAGTAATACTGTGGTCGTGACTCGCTGAATATAACTAAGGCTTTTGTGGAGAAGTCTTAGGGTCGGGACAGGCCGGATAATCAGGGTAACGACCAACTTTTCGAGGCACATTGCATGCCAGGGTCCAAGATGGGTTTTTGTTTTGGGATTACAGAAGCTGAATGCCGGGACCTCGGCAGTCCGGGCGTTGAGTCGCAGATACGTGTTCTAGATGATTGGGGAGCGAACGAAGAACGTCTTGGTGACACTAGCCCCACGACGGGCAACCCTCGCGACAAGGTGCTTCTTCAGCACTGACGAGCGTTATCCCTGTGCGCGTAGGCGATCATGAGGATTCATCGCTGCGGCTCTTTGTGGAGGCGGTGAGGGTGTCGGGTGTTCGAAACGGTGCGTATGACATACATCATTCCGGGGTTGCATGATGCCGACCATTGAAGGCTCACGCCACTAAGTAATGCGAAATAACTATGTATGTGCTCGCGATTTTGATGCGGCAAATTTCTCATCCATAACGCTTCCACCTCGAAACCACTATTTATCTCACAGCTACCTATTTATTCAACTGCTTATCCTGACTTTGATCAAACTATTGCTAGTAATCGACACTAGCCACACTAATTCCCTGCCAGGACCTGTTCACCAATCACCGCTCCTAATCGCCCTCCTACCCTACGTCAATCTACTCCCAGCTCCTTTATCCTATTTATAAGGCCTAAGGCCCCATAAATACTAAGATGGCCAGTCTGGCTCTAAAAGCCATCGCCTACGGCGCGGAACGGATCCCCGACCGGGTTTTCGAGGCCATCCCGGGTGGATATTTCACCCCTCAAGAGAAGAAGGATATTAAGAAGCAGAGGAAAAAGCGGGCAGACAAGCATAGAGACAGCAGCAGCGGCAGACGATCACATCGCCCACATACCCCGCCGGACAAGTTCTCAGACTACAGCCCCTCCGAGGACAGTGACGCCTACGACGACCGCGGACAGAGACGCCGTAGCCGACGACATAGTCTGAGTGGAAGTTTGAGCAGGAGCGGGGACAAACGACAATCAAAACGGGAGCAAAAGGAAAGAGAGTGGGAGGAAATGGAGAGAGTAGAGCGCGGTGAGCCTGAGACGAGCTACCCGCCACTTCCAACATCGGAGTCGTATGCGCCGCCTAGGCCGTACAATCCTGCAGACTACGCACCTGCAGGAGCAGCAGCAGCAGCTGGGGCGGCTGTAGCTAACGAATACTATGATCGCCAGGCCCCTTCAGCCGGGCACGAATACCAGTACCCAGCACAGGTAAATACCCCTTTCATGTGCAGTTCTCCTCTTAATGCAGTTTCCTATCTGTCAAGCAAATATCCTAAGGAAGAAATTTCGTATCCGTCATGCAACTCTCTTAATTTAGTTCTCTATTCGTCTTTCGAGCCGCCATTTGCACTTTGGTATCAGCAACCTAACTCGCCTCAGCCTTATGCGCCGTCACCCACAGTGCGGCCCACCACCGCCAATTCGGCGACTGCAGCACGGTACACACCAGCCGGATACTCACCTCCCAACTCCGCCACCTACACACCCGTCAACACGGGTTACGCTCCCTACAACCCAGCCGACTACGCATCCCCTACCCAAACTGGTGGGCCCTACGCAGCACCGCGCAGCACCTACGTTTCTCCACCCCCCTTCTACCGCCAGCCCTCCCACTCCCAGCCGTCCCTGAACCAATACGCATACCCACCCAACAACCAGCTCGTCTACCAAGGGTCGCCAAGCAGGTATGACAGCACACGGTCCTCGCACAGGCACAAGCACCACGGAGACGGCCACTCCCTCAGGCACCGAACCAGGTCTGTGGGGGGCGGACGCAGCCGCAGCCGCATGAGTGACCAGGTGCGCGACAGGCTCGACCGGCTGAACCTGGATGAGACGGACAAGAAGCTGGCGGCAGGCGCTGTAGGTGCGTTGGCGGGCGGGCTTGCGGGGAACCAGGTTGGTCACGGGACACTGAGTACGCTTGTAGGGGCCGCGATCGGAGGGCTGGGAGGAAGCGCGCTGGAGAAGACACATGAGAAGTGAGTGAATTTTCAGTGTTTTAGCGCTGTGTAGTTGAAAGATGTGTATATAGCAGAAGGGAGTTGGGATGCACAAAATGGTTGCATTTGGCGGTATACTGATTTTCCTTCCGGTGGATATAGGCATAATGAAGCTAGGGTCGCAGGCGGTGGGTCCGGCGGGCAGTCCAGGGATCGCGAAGAGCACTGGCGGCGGCTGTAGACGGCTACATGGGAGCAGGCGGGATAAGGACCGCGGTTATCGTGACGACGACTCGTACGACAGCTATAACAATGATTCAGTGTCGGACGATGACCATAGAGGGAGGCGTAGCAGTGGGAAGAGTCTCAGGGACCGCGATCCGTTGACTGATAGCTTCTAAATGTGCTAGAAGTGGTGGAGGTGGAGTTGGTGCTTTGGATATCTTTCCTTTCATCTTCTATCCCTCTCCTACAGGTCTCGTCGATGCTCCTGCGGTGGCTTGCCCTTACTCCCTTCTTTCTTCTGTATTACACAAATCCCCCTTCTCATTTTTGCTCGTTTGACGAATTATGAATCACGACGAAAAAAGAAAAAAAGACAATGCATCAGCCTATGAGGGCCATAATTCTGTCTTCACTACTCCATTGTAAAAATATTTTTCTTCGCCTTTTCTTTTGCACGAACCTTAGGCGGCATTTTGTACCTGCATCCGAGCAAGTGAGCAATATCGTTGCATCTGCCTCCTACTTCCTCCTTACTGTCTTGCGTTATGGATGATGAAGATGAAATAGAATGCCCGGTTTCTTTTTGGATTGATATTGGCGGATGACAGACATATGCATGATAGTATGAAAGAATGAGATCAATGATGACGGAACTAAAACCAGTATTGAAGAGGGTTGTATGGATATGTTGATGTGGTTGCTTGCTAATAGGAGAATATGTGTACTGATGCACTGTAGGTCCTAAGGTTTTTGAATGGATGGAATGGCTAGTTGAACATATTGGTGCACAGAAGTGGGTAGGCTTGAGACGTAGTTTTCGTACCATTTCACGGTGAAGATTTGACTCAATGGCTCATAGCGGTCGTGGTAGCATGTCTAATTAGCTACACATGACTTGTTCCAGAATTTAATCTGACATAACCCGCATGCTCGAACCCAGTTCACATCCTGAAAATTGCTCTTGGGCATCATGCCATTAAGTATGCGCTTAGCTGAATCGAATCTCACTAAGCGTGAATCCTTCTCTTGGGCTGCGCTGATAGGTTACGCATTTCCTAAAGAGTTCGGCGCCATATGATCGGTCTTTATGTGAGGTATTTGCATGGCTCCTTGCTCAAGCCTCTACATCCCACTCTGTCCACGGATTGTCGAATAGTAGAACGTTGGTCTATATTCATGTTGAGCAGACGAGGGTGATTCCCTTCTGGCGGTCTGCTGGATACCTTAAACTTCCGGCGACTTGAATTTCTTGGCGGACTTCTCGCTTTCTACGTATATTTTTACTCTTGTTCCTCACAAGTTTTGGTTCCAGAGGGCTTCTGAATCATGGTCTGAAGCCCAGTCTTGGTTGGAGAGCCCTCTTTTGCTTTGGGTCGGGTTGTCTTCCTAGTCTGGCGTTCGCTCCCAGTAGGGAAGCGCTTTTTAGAACCGCATGTGCTACATTCAATAACAAGAACATCTGCCCAAGGCTTTTTCCCGCCTCGGCTTTGGTTCTCAATCGTAGTAGTGGAGGTGCGGCCAGGTATTAGAATAGTTTTGCAGCACTTGCAGATTGAACGTTTGAGGTCACGGGAAAGTCGAACTTGGCCTTTTAGCGACACGCCACGGAGGTGAGAGCTCAGTTGCAGCGCGAGTCCTGAAGAGGCGGGTTTGGTGGGTTTTGGTGCCACAGAACTTGTTGAAGATTCTAGAACAGAGCCATCTAAGTCTGCACAGGCGACTTTTGAATCAGAGGCGGTGACGACTTTAGAGGACGTGCCAGCACTTTCGAGAACCTTGGTGTCCTCTGCGGATTTTGATTCTTTCTGAAAGATTTCAGTATTTTGCTGAAGCGATAGATAGACGGCGGCCTGATATAGGTATGAGATGCGGGAATGGAGATGTTTGTTGGGTACGCCTTTCGAACCCTTTGCTGTCTTAATTTTTGCCATGAGAAACACGGTTCTAGAAGGTGTCTGAGAAAGAAGAATTCGCTGATTACACAAGCATGCTCAACGGCCGATCGTGTCCATTGTAAAAGGTGGAGCCTCAAACGAAATCTGAGAGTCAGCATGGATCAACAAAACACGTGACTGTTTAGCGCGCCCCGTTCGCAGCCTAATTCTGTCCGTTCACGTCCTTCCCTACTTCTGCCTCACCTCACCTTCTACATCGCTATCCTCATTAGTCTCTCATCTGCAAGCGACCTATCCCTCCATCTCCTGCGAGCGATTTAAAACCACGGTTTGCGCCATTCTCTTGGACCTCACTCCTGCGACAGAGCCGGCACCCGATTTGAAGATCTGAGAGACTCAGCCTTGTTTCCCCAACTTTTGCGTTTTTGAAGGTTCATTTAACAACCTTCACTATCTCGCTAGTTACATTTTCGACTATCACCAGTTCAACTACAGCTTCAACATGTCTCACGAGGAGGACCTTATCGACTACTCTGACGAGGAGCTTCAGACCACGGATGCTCCTGCTAACGGCGCAGCTGCGTCCGGCGATCAGAAGAAAGGAGACTTGACCGTCACTGGTGGACCAGCAGATAAGAAGGGCAGTTATGTCGGCATACACTCAACTGGTTTCCGGGATTTTCTATTGAAGCCCGAGCTTCTACGTGCTATCACCGATTGCGGTTTCGAGCATCCTTCGGAGGGTCAGTTAACCTTTCCCCACAAACTCCTCCAGTATCATTCCTGAAGCGTCCGTCCATCTCCGCAACACGTCCTCGGCCTTTTATGTAAATACAATGGCGGCCCCGAAGAAGTCATAAGAGCACCGGAAAAGGGTGCGCCACACTGTATTTCGGCTGCAGTGTTGGCATGAAGCCATCGTGCTTATCGAAACCGGAATCTATACCTCTCACTCTTGTCAATAGACTTGAAAATACGAGGAGGTGGCTGGGGACTTCTGGGGCCGCACGTACCTTAATATACTACGGTAGATAGCGGTGGATTTGTGCCATTTTGGATATATATTGGGACGGATATGCTTTGAGCATCGATTCATATCTACTGGCCTAGTTCGACAGCAACCTGACCGTGAGATGGATGGACGCTACGCTGGATTGGTTCTTGTTCTCAAACTCTCTTGAAAAAATATCTAACATCGTCCTCGGTTATCCGATACAGTCCAGCAAGCTTGCATTCCTCAAGCAATCCTTGGAACCGACGTAGTTTGCCAGGCCAAATCTGGTCTTGGTAAAACTGCGGTCTTTGTCCTCGCAACGCTCCAACAAATCGAGCCGGTTGCCGGCGAAACCTCTGTTCTTGTCATGTGCCATACTCGAGAATTGGCATATCAGATCAAGAATGAGTACAATCGCTTCTCAAAGTATATGCCCGAAGTGAAGACTGCTGTCTTTTATGGTGGCACTCCAATGCAGAAAGACATTGAAATTCTTGCAAACAAAGACACTCATCCGCATATCATTGTTGCCACACCAGGCCGATTGAATGCTCTCGTTCGAGAGAAGAAGTTGCGTCTTGGCAACATCCAGCGATTCGTTCTTGATGAATGCGATAAGATGTTGGACCAAATTGGTGAGTCTACCTGCCAAGCTGCCAAATTGAAAGATGAATAATGCTTACATTCGCGTCAAGACATGCGCCGCGATGTGCAGGAAATTTTCCGAGCTACACCGACCCAGAAGCAGGTCATGATGTTCAGTGCCACTCTCGCTGAGGCCACCCGGCCTATCTGCAAGAAGTTCATGCAGAATCCTCTCGAAATTTACGTGGACGACGAGAAGAAGCTCACGCTCCACGGTCTTCAGCAGTATTACATAAAGCTCAGCGAAGGCGAAAAGAACAGGAAACTGAACGATCTTCTTGATACGCTCGAGTTCAACCAGGTCATCATCTTTGTGAAGAGTACCTTACGTGCTACTGAGCTCGACAAGTTGCTCAGAGAATGCAACTTCCCCAGTATCGCAGTTCACTCAGGTGTGAGCCAAGAGGAGCGGTAAGCCACAGACCTTAAGCATTTGGGTTTGTCGTGGATCGCTGATAGCCGAACAGGATTAAGCGATATAAAGAGTTTAAAGAATTTAACAAGCGAATTTGTGTCGCTACCGACGTTTTCGGACGTGGTATCGATATCGAGCGCATCAACTTGGCGATCAACTACGATCTCCCCGCAGATGCCGATTCGTATCTGCATCGCGTTGGTCGCGCTGGACGTTTTGGTACAAAGGGTCTGAGCATCTCGTTCGTGAGTAGCGAAGAGGACCAAGAGGTGCTAAAGTCTATTGAGAAGCGGTTTGATGTGGCGCTCCCGTAAGTTATATTGGCAATCATTTTGAAAATATACTGATGATCTGCGCAGTGAATTCCCGGAGGAAGGCATTGACGCTAGTACTTACATGGCCAACTAAGACGAATGAAATGAAGCTATGGTGGGCAGGCATTGCGTGCGTCTCGGAATGGGATTTTGACAACTCGATGGCAGTTTGATCCGCGGTTTCGGCCATGGGTTGATCTTTTCGGGTTTTCATCTTCAATGGCGTGTTGAGCTGCTATACAAAATTATCTGGCGTTGCAACTTGCGGTGTGTTGTTAGTTACTTGCTGTACTTTAGATGGAAGTATCAATTGACATTGAATTGGTATCCACAACGACGCTCATGTTATGATTTTGCGATATCTACTATGAACAGGACGCATTACCAATCGGCCTGCAGGATTTGAATCAGACGAGTGGGTACGGATTTTAATCAAGCTCGTACCCACTGCAGTCGGATTCGTTCTCCCGCAGGCCGCAGAGCCCCTCGTCTCTGCCTAGTTCGGACGTGGAAAAAAGGTGCAAGCGCTGACACTGCAGCAGGCGCCCCCAAAGATCTGAAACTTGGCGGAATGCTCGACCATTAGCAACGATAGGATAAGGCTTTCGGACGAAGATTGACCAATCTTGCTTGTAAAAACTTTATGGAAGGATGGCGTGCTTGAAAGTCCTTGCCGGTTTTCCCAGCGTGTAAATGCGCGTGAGATTGACAAAATATCTGAGATCTAGGAGGACCGAAGATCGATGTGGGATTTGGTGATTGAGCTGGTGGTTTGATCCAAGATGGGGGATGTGGAAGAAGCGGGCGATGTGGCATGGCGAGTTCACGATATCGAATATTTCGAAGTTTCGATAGATGTTCTGAAGCACGGGCGAATGAGGAAATTGCTATCTTCAGCCACTTACGATATGAAGGGGGGATCTCACCCACAGCAGCACACAGACCCTGCATGGGACGAAGCGGTGGCTTTTGGGGGATTGCTGAAAGCGTGTTAGACCGGTTGGTTTGGGAAGCGCCAATGTCAGGAACGACTTCAGGATCGCTCGTTTCCATCCTCTGACAGGTTCTGTCTGCTTGGCGCATTCCGGTAGTCCTGGATTTGGCGTGACAGCTTTTTGACGCATCGTCTTCAGATGCAGCCACTGCCACGTCTGCCACAGCCCTCTCGCCTTCTCCAGCTTCACGATCTACAGGACCTAAACCCGGCATAGAGGTGTCAAGGCGCTGTCCCCAAGCTTCGTAACCGAAAAGGCTTCGACTCTCGCATATCTGTTCACCGCAAGTCACGTTGGCGCCGGGAGCCATCACCACCAGGGCGGCGCCAGTCATCGGCCTTCTCTGGCAGCAGCACGCTGAAATAGTTGCAGGTTTACTCGCCATTTCGAGGCTTCAAAGACCAGAGATAAGAGAGTGGTTGCGGGAAAAGCGGGACCCTGCTTTTCGAAGAAAATTCTGGGGTCACAATGAAAGGGGTCTGAGGCTTACGGCAAGCCCGGTTGCACAAGGCTTCGACGATTCGACCCAGAGATACTTTGATTCTGCATGTCTCGGAGGAAGGTTAGCACCACTCTCGTGGCACGCTGTCTCGGGCGGCTTAAAGCAGATCCGGCGTCGACCTTGGGCAAAAAAAAAAAAAAAAAGGAAAAAGAAAAGCTGCTGCCAGTAGTTCGGACATAAGGTTTATTGCCTCACAGAGAGTGAAGGCTATCCTTCTGAATAAGACTTAGTTGCCTTAATTGGAACTAAAAATACGGAAGAAATTCATCAATTAAGGAGTGTGATGGTGAGGCATTGCGTTCCTGAAACGCTGGTATTGGTCATTATGAGGCGTTGCGGCGTAAATTGACCTGTAAAGGTATGAACTGTTGCTAATAATAATACGGAGGATCTAGACAGCCTAAGGATTTTCAAACAAATGTCAACAGATAGCGAAAGCAATCAGTGGGGCTGCTGAGAGAGCTGGAACCGACTTTTCTTTGCCAGATGGTCGACGATAGGGTAAAGATCAACGCTCAAAGACAGGGACCAAAACAGCGATCTTGAACACTAGATGTGGCGTTAAGCGATCGATACTATTATTACTCTTCGGTACTAAATGACAATTTCAACATCAAACTCACCGCGCTCGGCACTGCTGGGCTAATGTATTGGTGTGCTGTTGTGCTACGTATGGTCTTTAGTTATCCAGTCGCTGTGCAGCCCGCGTTTTCGCTTAAACCATGACGGAGCCCAACGGATCTATTTAGATGAGAAAAGGGGCGCTGACCCACGAGCAAGTCAATCGTCAGAACGTCAGGACATCAGGAACGTTCGGGCGCGCGTTGCGGGAACCGCTTTATCGCGAGATCAATTGGCTTTCCCAGGTTCAACGTACGGCCGTGATGGGGCTATCCCCATGCAACGATTACATTGCACGCCGTTCGGTTAAGTTCAAGGATGCGGACATTTGCTCTACGCACGGTCCTGGTGTCGATGATGAATTGGCTGCGAGCCATCGTCTGCCCGGCTGCTCTAGGGCTTGGTGAGTCTCCACTGGGAAGCATCCTGGTGAGAGCCTGGCAGAGGGCGAGAGGTTGGCCGACATGGCCGACATGGTCGACATCAAGGCCCCTTCTTCAGCGGTTGCGCGGCGCTGGAGGGGCCGCTCGTATGAGCAGCACATTAAGGGAGCTACTCTGCATGCAATTGCTGCCGGTGATGTTTCGCGATAGGTGGATGCGCCGCTCAGGCCTCCTAACATATGCAGCAGCGCTTGATTGGAATGGACTAGCAGTGGAAGTGGACTGGGAGTGGACTAGCACTGGACTGGATCTCCATGTCCGCCGGATGGCCACGCAAGCAAGGTTCAGCGGCAGCCCGGATGTCGGTGCTTGCGGTGGACGCCATACAGGAATCCCACCGAGCTGTGTAGATAGGGCACTCTAGGGCACTTTTGTGAGCTGCTCGTCTCCATGGCGGGCGCTGGACAGGCGTGATCAGGCGCGGGGGGGGCAAACAAGCAGCAGCATGTGCATGAGCAGGCTCACTGGTGCGTGGCAGACGAGGGCGATGCGGGCAAGCTAGGTGCAGTTGCTGTCTTGATCTGTCTTGAACAATAATAATAATACATATTCCTGTCTATCAATTGCCGTGCGGCGGCCTAGCGGGACGTGCTAGGTACGCGGCGGGAGGTGTGCAACATCAAGGTTTAAGATAGGAAATCAGTTCACTCTCCTCCTTCTCTCTCTTCCGCCAGCCATCCCTAATTACCACCCCTCGCAAGATCCGATCCGCCAGCGACGCAATCTACTCGCTTTTGCACGTCGCGGTAGCTGCGGCACGGTTCAGCCCAGCGGTGTTGGCTTCCTGTAGTCTCTTTGTGGCTCGGCTCTAGCATCTTCGTCGCGCCTAGAACAAGGTGGCAGTTTCCGCTTCCAACTTTGGCGTCTCTCGCGACCGCTAAGAAATCTTTCTGAAAGCCCTCCGTTGTCTCTCTCCTAAGTCTCTCTTTATCGCCGTTACATGCCGACGTCCTGAGCTGCCGTCGACTCCAGCACGCTCGTTCCCACTTATCTTAATCACTTAATTACGGTGTTCGCTCTGCCCGTCAGACATCGCGCACGACCTGGATACGCGGCAACTTACGCCAACATTTGGCACCTCCAACCATCCAAGTCGCCCGTCTCTTCAATAAAAGTCGAAGAAAGGCTCCACCATGTCTCCCGCTGTACCTCGACTGCGGATACTGTCAGGTTCGTAGAATCCATTCACCATACTCGCACGTGCGACATTCAATTGCTCCCCCCGCCGGCTTGTGACGACGCCGCCCACATCGTCGCAGCCAAGTTTACCGTTCTTATCCCACCACGTTACGTTGGTACCTCATCTGAATACATATACTGACCATTGTCATCTGTAGTTGGCGGTAATGCTGTCTCGGCGTTCTTGTCATGGCGGCTTCAAGCAACCCACGCTTGTGATGTGACGCTGGTCTGGAAATCCGGTTTCGATCAAGTAGCTCAATACGGAATATCTTTCAAGTATGTGGCGTGCTGCACAGTTATTAATGAATGAACTTGCTACTAACGCATCTTCAGATCTGGAATATTCGGTAATGAGAGATTCAAACCACATGCGGGTACGTCATCACCTGAATTTCAATCGACAGTGGAAATCCGTGACTAACAAGATTCCTTCACAGTTGTTCGAACACCAGAAGACGCTCCACACTCGTCTAAACAGCCGTTTGACTACGTTCTTCTCTGTGTAAAAGCTCTCCCCGATGTATACGATATTGCCAGCATCATTGAATCCGTCGTAATACCTCAACACACCTGCATCCTTATGAACACGACGCACAGTCTTGGAGTGGAGACATATCTCGAGCAAAGATTTCCTACAAACATTGTCTTGTCATTAGTCTCCGGAGCAGAAGTTATGCAGGTTGGTGCGAGCGATTTCGAACATAGGGGGGCAACCGACGTTTGGGTCGGATCAGCGAACAAAAATCCTTCCATTCCAACATCAATTCAAACCGATATGGCGGAGGCTTTGGCTATGACTCTCA
>Ga0307515_10015811_pt1 | contig 13877 bp, 9 predicted proteins | sample 17_EM_MG_FD_194513 | JGI IMG/M metagenome (GOLD analysis project Ga0307515, IMG submission 194513) | Populus trichocarpa ectomycorrhiza microbial communities from riparian zone in the Pacific Northwest, United States - 17_EM | ecosystem: Host-associated > Plants > Roots > Unclassified | place... | reverse complement strand
AAATTTTAATTTAATTATTTTTTAAATAAAAATCAAACCGAATTTACATAAAACTGCGAAGAAGCAAGAAAAGAAAGTTATTATTTTCAAGAGAGAGAAACATCTCGCGAGAAACGTTTCTTCAGTTGCTCATAAAATAATAAACACGTAGGATGGGGGTAGAAGAAGAAGAACAGCAATTAAAGATCAGGATTAAATTAAAGAAAGAAAAAAGCACAGTGAGAGTGAGTGAGTAGTAAAAAATAAAATAAAAAAAACTAGAAAAAGAAGCGTGTTCGATCCATTGACACTGATAGAAGCAGAAAAGAAGAGAGAGAGAGAGAGAGAGAGAGAGAGAGAGTTTCAACACAAATCAAATGGGTCATCAAAATCATGAAGACAAAGTGCTCCTCTTCTCTTCTTTGCCGAGATTTCCGCTTCCTCTCTTTCTTTAATCCTACTTCTTCATTTCTTATCCTACGCTACTGTCTCTCTCTCTCCTTCTCTTTGTAATTACACAAGGTCCTTTTGTTTCCATCTACTCACTTCTTTCTAACTTTTATTTTGCTTTTTTTTTTTTCTTGTTAAGGAAGTTAATCTTGTGGTTTGAGTTTGAGGGTTTCAATTTCTGTATGCTTAGTAAGAAAATGTAGGAAACGCCAGTGCTTTTCGTCTTAGATTTTGGATGTCATTGCTTTATTGATTTTTATTAACTTTTAGATTTGTCTGGTTTCGACATTTTGAGTTCTGAATTCCTGCTTGTATACCAAAAAAATATGAATGGTGAGTGATTAGGGATTTTAAGGATCTGAAGTTTTTTTTTTTGCTTTTTTGAAACAGTGTTGGAATAATGTGTAGTTTATTTGTATTTCTATTTTCTGATGGTTGTTGAATTTGAATTGCGATATCTGTTTTTAGTTGTGTTTTATCGGTGAGAGAATTTTAGGAAGGGGCTGGCCTAAAATATTTTGAATCAGTGAAGAAACTCAAGTTGGTTGGTATTTCTTAGTAATACCAATTAGGATAATCATGTAGGTAGATTGCTGATTTGAGGATTGGCTTGTATCTTGCCTAGTGGTGTGTAAGTTGTTGAGTGATGCAACATTTGTTTGCTGCTTTGATGTTTAAGGTTTAGAACTCTATGGGTGGTTTGTTAATGAATCGAGGGCTATTCTATACTGATTTTGGGAAACGAAAGGAGTGACGCAGAAATTTCAGTTGCAAGGCAGGCGTCTTATGCTTTTGAGATAATGATCCTTGGGAGATTTTGAGTTATGTTACTTTCTAAAGTTTTTAAATGTATGCTGGTTACATTTGATCGTCAATCTCTGAACGGATCTGCAGTTTATTTCATTACATTACTTTTCTCTGCTGCCACCCGGTGCATTTCTTCTAATGTTCTATTACATATGTTTGCAGTTCCAATTTATTGCAATTGCTTGGAGATAAGTCTGAGAATAATGCAATGATGATTATGTCAAGCTTGTTTAATGCTGTTTGCATTTTTTTAATGCAGAGGAAATGCTTGAATTCCTTGGTAATGAGTCGTGCATAAGAGTCTGCTTCATCTGTCAAACGAGTGCCTGAGCTAAAGGGTTCATCTTCAGTAACTTGAGAAATCGAATGCATATATTTAAGAGTGAGGGGTTGTGACAAGAGGGCTCTAACTCCCACAAAAGCTGAAATAATTGTTAAGTAAACACATGGAGTCAACAGGGTGTTGGTTCAACAGGTTAAAGTCGAAGGATAAGCTGAAGTCTGCCAAACAGAAAGATACCACATGCAATGGGAAGGAGGGAACTAAAGCACCTAACAGTGAAGAAGCACCATCCAATGTAACCAAGCAGAAGGTTGCAGCTGCAAAACAGTTTATTGAGAACCATTATAAGAAGCAAATGAAGGACCTGCAAGAGAGGCAGGAGCGGTATGATTTAATGCATCTTTTCATAGCAATGATGTTCGAGTAAAATTACTTTTCTGTTAATATTCACACTTCACCCATTGGCTTATCTGCTTGGAATTCTCAATTGATGGGAAGATGTTATTTATATGATACTCCAACATTGTACAACCAGTCATGTTTCCATTATTTATATGATACTCCATTCTTCAAGAAATCATTTTTTTCTTTAAGTGCATTAAATTTTTTAAATTTCTTTTCCAAGTAGTCATTGGATGAATAAAACACCTGTTTTTTCTTAGACCATCTGATCTTTTGACTTTAGTGCATTGATGATGGTGGTGTTTTGGTGCTTATGATTTCTTGCAGACGTAATGTACTGGAGAAGAAGTTAGCTGATGCTGAGGTCTCTGAGGAAGAACATAATAACTTACTAAAGTTTTTAGAGAAGAAGGAAACTGAATACATGCGTCTTCAAAGGCATAAAATGGGCGCTGATGATTTTGAGCCATTGACCATGATAGGCAAGGGTGCATTTGGGGAGGTAAGTTAGTCTTTTTCCATATTCTATTCCAGCTTGACAGACCTATTTGGCATTTTCTTCTTGCTGCATCCTGGCATATAGTAAGAAGAAACAAACATGTATACACAGGTTAAAACATTTTACTGCTGTTTGCAAGAAAAATCCACTCTTAGTTAAAGTGTTGCTGCATTTATATGTTGCATCTCTATTTGATAGCCAGGATCTCTTGCTTGATTTACATTTGTGTGTTTAAAATGCTGTTGCTCTTTCAATCAAAGCATCAATTAGTGATTTGTTTTTTGATCTTCTCCTTTTGAGTTTGCAGGTTAGAGTCTGTAGAGAAAAATCAACAGGTCATGTATATGCCATGAAGAAGCTTAAGAAATCAGAGATGCTACGCAGAGGCCAGGTATATGTTTTCATTAATCCTGCCCGACAATTTTATTGGTTTTTTTATCTGTTCATTATGCTTATTTTCAGTTTGGATCTAAAATGTTCAGGTCGAACATGTGAAAGCAGAAAGGAATCTACTTGCTGAGGTTGATAGCAATTGCATTGTCAAACTATATTGTTCTTTCCAAGATGAAGAGTATCTGTATCTCATCATGGAATATCTACCTGGTGGAGATATGATGACTTTACTGATGCGCAAAGACACACTAACCGAAGATGAGGCCAGGTTTTACGTTGGGGAAACTGTCCTGGCTATTGAGTCTATCCATAAACATAATTATATTCATAGGTAACTCAAGGTTTTTGACTTGAGCTGTTGATCTGCTTTTCTTACCATGTACTTCTGATATTGTAATTGTGGCCTTATCTTTTCTGTGTTTTCATGTTGCAGAGATATCAAACCTGACAACTTGCTACTTGATAGAAATGGTCACATGAAATTATCAGACTTTGGATTATGTAAACCATTAGATTGCAGTACTCTCCAAGAGAAGGATTTTTCTGCGGCAAACAAGCTTAGTGGAGCTCTTCAAAGTGATGGACGCCCTGCAGTGCCAAAACGTACACAACAGGAGCAATTACAACATTGGCAAAGGAACAGGAGGATGCTCGTAAGTTCCCTATATGTAGTGGAATGACCTTTCATTCAATAGGAGTAACATTGTCAATCAAGGCATTGTTGTTGATGCCACTGCTGCTGCTTTATAGCTGAATGCTTGTTTTCATTCTATCGCTTATAACTTGCTGGCAATAAGTAATTATCTAGAGTGATTAAATACTCTTCCAAGCTTCTTTATGGTGCTGTTTTATGGACGTGTTTGGTGAACTTTTCTTAGTGGCTACGCAGAGAGACTGGAAAGCTCTATAATTCTAGCCTCTTTTTTTCTTGGTTTCTCTTGTTTCTTAGTAGGATGTCTTGATTTCCTTTACAATCATAAACATTCCTTTTTCCTTTAGTAATTATTTTTCCTATAAAAATCTTTAGACATGCTAGGACGACCTCGTGTTCATCTATCATTTCTGCCCTCATGGGTATGTGTAGTATCTGTGGGAATCCCACTGGGATTTCTATTTTTTAAACCTTCAATGTGGTAATTTTGCAGGCTTATTCTACTGTTGGAACTCCTGACTATATTGCCCCAGAGGTCTTGTTGAAGAAAGGATATGGAATGGAATGTGATTGGTTGGTACACTTTAAATGTTTCTTAGCTAGTAATTTTATTTTCTGAGACCATTCAGGTGTGACTTTGTTTTATACATCCAGGTGGTCCCTTGGTGCTATTATGTATGAAATGCTTGTGGGGTTCCCACCGTTTTACTCAGACGAGCCCATGTCAACTTGTAGGAAGGTAATTTTGCAACTGTTTACTTCTTATTTGTCAATAGAAAAGTTTGCTTTTCTTGATTGTGATTAATGCATGTTGAAATGAGCCTTGCGAACATGTTTACTTGTTATTTTTTCTAATCTCATTACCAACTCAAAACCATGCTTTTCAGTTCAAATTGCTAACCTGTAGTTGGTAACTTCTCAAGCTTTTTGCCTAAATGCTAATAAACCTCTAATTGTCAGCACCGAGATCTAAGTTCTTTTCCTTTTTCAATGTTTACCTTTGGAGCAGTTCATTCTACTCGCTGTCTCCAATATCAGCAGTCCTACTCATTTCACAGTTTTTGTTTTGTGCAGATAGTTAATTGGAGAGATCATTTAAAATTTCCAGAAGAAGCAAAGTTATCTTCCGAAGCAAAAGACCTTATTAGCAAACTTCTATGTAATGTTGACCAGAGGCTTGGAACAAAAGGGGCAGATGAAATCAAGGTGTTGTGTCGTGTTTTCTAAATTCTTTAGTTACTCCAAGATAAATTCGAGATTGATAAAATTTACTTGCTGTGTTATTTTCAGGCTCACCCATGGTTTAAAGGTATTGAGTGGGACAAATTATATCAAATAAAAGCTGCATTTATTCCTGAGGTCAATGATGAGTTGGATACCCAAAATTTTGAGAAGTTTGAAGAGGTAGATTGATTGGTCTAAAATTTAATCACCTTTTTAGATGCTTTATCTTGGTAACCTTTCTATCATTGATGTGATTGTTTGAGTAGGCTGATGACCAAATTCAGACTTCAGCAAAATCTGGTCCGTGGAGAAAGGTTGGTACATACAAATTCTGTTATTCATGTTTTAAGCATATGTAGTTATTTTTAGGGTTTCTTTATTAGTATTCCACCAGAGGATATGCGTTCTCTGTTCAGTCTATTTCATTTTTTTCAATGGACAAGTCTTTCATTTCCAAGAAAAATTCAGTAGGAAGGCGTTGACCAATCAATTCACCCTTCACTTCTACTGTACTACTATCAACCAATTTATATCAAAACAAAAAAACATCAACTAATGATAAGACCTCATGAAACACCAATCAGGAAAGCTGAAATTTGGGAGCATGGGGAACTTTACATTTTTCCAAACTCACAAATTACAGCATTCCTTTCCCTGAGGGAGGTGGACATTCATGCATGAAAATGTTAGTTCCACAGCTTAAGATTTTTTGGTGGTAGATTTGCCTGTGAATTTAATTGGAGTATTGTAGCATCAAACACAAAAGCTATTTTGCTTTATATAGCCTGCAAGTTAAAGGTTTAATTAATTGGGGATAAATAATGTTTCTGGCATCTAGATGTTGATCAAATGATCGTTTGTCTTTTTTTGCAGATGCTTTCATCTAAAGATATCAACTTTGTTGGTTATACATACAAGAACTTTGAAATCATAAATGATCATCAGTTGCCTGGAATTGGTATATTTTTCTTCGCTTCATTTATATTTATATAATGCATCCTCTCCATTCGAGTATCCTATTTAGTATTTTGTCTCCACATTATCCAGAGTATCGAATCTTTTATCTTTTATTTTTTTCATAGTGATATTGTGGTCCTAAGGTAGGGAATGGGATTGCTAATAATAGAAGTGTTTGGCCATGCATCACACTGTAACTTAAGTGCTCTACAAGTTTTATTTTTTTACAGTGGCTATACCTTAACTTAATCTATTTTTGTTCATTTATGCACGGTTGGAAATGCTTGAACCTAAACTTTCTAGCGGAGGCAATATTGAGGTGTACTTATACTGGGGATATTTGTGTTTGTTTCTGGCCTGAAATATTTATTTATTCATATCTTGGCTATAAAATGTTACGCTTACTAGTTAGTAGGTGATGATTAATTTAATTGCTAAAAGTGACAAATTATGTAGAATAACAAATGCGTGTCTTGTGTCTTGTGCCTTGTAGATCAGGCACAAAGAGCGTTGATATTTTTGGAGTGAACTTTAATGTTGCCATTACAGATTCATCAATTTTCCACTTGTTCTTAGTTTAAAATTTCCCAATGTTACCTCTAGAAAGCTCCAATTTTGCCCTTTATTGTTAAATACTAACTAAAAGTTCGCTTGTATTTTTTGCTATTTTGTCTGTTTTACTCACTTTTTTTCCTCTTTAATCCTCGTACGTGTTGTGGTATCTCACAAAGATTATTATAAACCTAAAAAAACTAAAGAACCAAATTCAAAAGTAAGCTATTTGATGGTTAATTGTGACATTGGAATTTTTGAGAACTAGAAGGGTAGCAATGGGAAAATTTAAGCTACAGGGGTAGAAGCAAAATATCAATCAAATCTGTTGGTGGAAGATCGAAGCTTGCATATTTTTCTTATATGTTTATTTGTGAAGAGCGCAATTTTTATCTTTGTCCAATCATCTACTTTCACGTGATCCTTTATGTGACTTTTTTCTACCTGCAATATGCAGCTGAATTAAAGAAGAAGAGCACAAAATCTAAGAGGCCTTCGATCAAGTCACTTTTTGGTAAGTTTTGTTATCAGTTTTAGTAAAATACTAATTGTTTGACTAGCGCTCTGTCGTAAGCCAAATATTTTTATAAAAAAATATATATGCATGCTTTTCTTATGTATTTTTGTACATAAAAAAAAATGTGTAAATTAAAAAACTTATATACATGTAATTAAATAAATCGAGAATTATGTGTGTTAATAATAATAAAAAAGTCATTAACGATAATTAAAAATAAATTAGAAAAATCGATAGACAAATATAAATCAGGATATTTAATCTCGTAAGATAGGACATATATTCGATTGTGTTTACTGAATTTGTTTATTAAAATTATTTTTTTATTCAATCAAACGATAATAGAAATAGACGCATATATTAAATTGATTAAATAACATAAAAAGGAAAAAAAATATATCATGCAAGGCTGCATAAATCAAAATAAACATTTTTTATTTTCAAGAATAAATCTATACAAAAGATGAAAAGAAAAATTATAGATAAATCATCCTAGTTTTTCAAAAATTAAATACAAAGTTAAAAAAATTCTATTCAAAAAAGGATAAATAAGCAAAAAAGAAAACAATTCCACAGAGGAGAGATATTAATTGAAATATAAATTTAAAAATTATTTTAAAAAAATATATTAAAAAAAGATATCAATTAAAAAAAAATCAATATTAGAAAAAATAATAATAGCGCGGGTGTTGTGGCTTAACTCGTCAAACCTTTGATCCGAGTAATTGATTTAACAAGGTTTAATAATTTTTCCCCTTAAATTTATATATATAAAGAGCCCAACACGCCTGGGCCACTGTAATGAAAAGCCTAGGCGTGTAGGTGGGCCTTCAAGCCTGTGGGCCTAGGCTTGGTTTTATTTTTTAAAAACAATTTAAAGGGCGGAAGCACTTATTTTTTTTGAAAAAAATAAGCTGGCAACACGTCGCCTGCTAAGACAGACGACGTGTAGTCTGCAAGCCTAGATTCCGGTTACCACTACGGTGGTCGAAAAATCAGGGCAGTGTCTCTTTTGCCCAAAAAACCTAATTTGCAAGCCATTTCAACCCAAAAACATCTTACCAACACCCTTAGAACACCTCATCAACACCCTTAGAACACCTACAAACCAATCTATCACCTCAAAATACCAAAAAAAAAAAGATCAAAAAACTCGAAATCAAATCGGGTTAGTTTTGGCGTCCTTGGCTTTGATTTGTTTTTTCAAACAACATTAAGACTCTAAACAACCACCATCAAGCCCTTCTTATCTCATGAAACTCATGAACACCAAGAAAAATCATTCGGTGGCCGAAAATGGCGTGAGCGACAACTCTCTCCCATCATCGGAATCCGGCGAGCCCCCTCTCTCTAATTAGGAATTGAAAAATAATACAAATAAACTTTTGTGCCGAAAATGAATTTTTGAAATATAAGGGGATCTAAATTGTATAAATTGTGTTATTTTTAAATTTTGAGGATCTAAGTGTATTTTTCATGAAATATCATGCACACTATCCATGTTTGATGTCTTTTTCATTTTAGTGCCTTTTCTTCCGGCTCCAGCATTTCCTAAGAAATCAAAATCAATTGTCCTTCTATTAGGATCAAATCGCCCGAAATAAAACTTTGATGACCAAATGAATTATTAAAAAATAAACAGAAGTCCACTATGTTTTGTGAGTGTGAACAGTGTCCATCTATAGTCTTTTATTGTTTCCTATAATATTTTTTTAGAATGGTTGGGATAATATGATAAAAAGTAGCCAAAAACAAATTTTAAAATATGCATTGAGATTACAAACTCACAAAACTGTGATCTTACTCTTTTGAAACAATGTTATTTGTACTCTTTGCTACTTTGTAGTTTTTCTCAGTTTTCTAAGGTCCGATAAATCTAATTTTGAAGTTACCTTGTTTTTTTTTTAAAAATGAAAATTCTGTTTTTAACCGAGGGAAAGGGCTGAGAGGAGTGAGGAGCTACCACCCTGTTGGGCGCCCATGTTAAGAGAATGAGAAGTTATGGAGGGTAATATTTCATCCCCCTTTTGGGTTGAAGTACTGCCTTCCAAGCATGGACATTAGTGTCCCTCCTCAATAGTGGTCTTGTTCCCTCTCATGTTTCGTTTCATCATTTTCTTAATCAAATCAGGTCTCATTAATATTATTTATAAACCTATTAATAGTTATCAGAATTGGCTGGCTCAACTGGTGAACCAGATTTTACACCTGTCTGGTTGGAGTGTAGGGACTAATTGTGCAATCAATATGGTAAGAACCACCTTGAATTGGGCTGAACTGACTAAGAACTGGCCTGAATCAGATTGAACCGGCCAAGAATTGGGTTGAACTGACTCAAGGCCTACCACGTGTCCCTCGATAAAAAATCTGAAAAAATGTTCTTCCAGGTATTAAACCAGTGAAATGCCAGTTGAATCAGTGAACCAATGAATTGACACCTTTGTTGGTTCAAGCTCCGGTCTGATTTTGATAATAATGGGACCCACTATTATGCTCTATTTACACCTTCTATGCATCATTCACTACCAAACACCACAAACACTTTCATCGTCGACACTTTTTATGCCCTCGGCACTTGACTCTCAAAATCTAACCCTTTGCCATACCCATCTTCAAATTTATCATATCATACAACGAAAACCTAAAAATGTTTTATGCTTATGGTGATATTTCTTTCTGGTTTATTAACTGACAGATCAAGCTATCATTTATTTATGCAAGTGCTCAAATTTGGTTAGGGCCTAATGGCTGGTATTGCTTGAAGTTATTGGCGATGTATTTAGCTTTCTTTGAAATAAGCAAGTGCAAAATCTTTGTTTGAGTTGTTTCAGAATTTCATTCACATCATCAACACACTTTTTATAGTTATTTCTTTCAAAACTGTGTGTAGTCTGTAGATGATGCAAGTTAAACACTATCATGCTCTTAGAACCATTATGTATATTTTCACTTCAAAATACAGCAAAAAAACATCATCAACACACTTCTTTTTTTATAGTTATTTCTTTCAAAACTGTATGTAGTCTGTAGATGATGCAAGTTAAACACTATCATGCTCTTAGAACCATTATGTATATTTTCACTTCATAATACAGCAAAAAAAGTGGAGCATTGTAATAGCTTGATATTGTATTGACCATCAATCAGGTTGCATTTCTTTTTTTCTTTCCTTGTTCTTATTGCGGTGGTTCATATTATTTCAGAAGATGAGTCAGCCGAGCCTCCTAATGAACCTGTTAAGGGGAGCTTCCTAAGCCTCCTGCCTCCTAAACTAGATTCTTCGGAGCAATCGGGAAATCCAAATAAGCTGTTCTAATCTCATCATCCCTTCAGATGGTCACATAACATTCAATTAGAGATAAAATGATGGATCATTTTCTTGATGGATAGCTCCTCATTTTATGTTGCCGAAATCAAAGCTTCAAGGGCGAAGGGCCCAAAAACACGAGTGGTTTGAGTTTACTAATTGGCTCGTCTTAGTTAGGTTGTTAATCCTTGTAAAATCGTCCCATAGTAAATATTCTTTTGAAATCGTTGTGTATTTATTTTACCCCTTTTGTCAGAAATCTGCTATACCAGATCACTATTGTGGGTTTTTCTTGTTACTAATCATTGCTGAGTTGATTAAGATGTATCATTTATTCCTGTGAAAAATGCAGAAACAAGAGATTTCCCCTCCCTCCCTCCCTCTTGGATGTAACTTCTAGGTTAGGGTTCTGAGCATTGCAATTTTGAACCCCCTCAATCTTGTAATTCATGTGAGGATGCTATCTTCTGCCAAAAACAAAATCACCAACCTTTAATTATAAGTTAGTCCCTGTGGTTTCTCGAAACAAAATAATTAATTTTTATAATATCAAAAATAATTTAATAGTCCTTTGATCAATGCAGGCGATGCTAATGTTTTGTTCTAAAAAATGATTTCTTAACTCCTCGAACTTTCCACTTCATCTACGTGCTTCTTTAACTCTACTATTTTTTTTTTTTAAAAAAAGGAGCATGAATTGATGAAAAAGATTAATCTATAAATGAAAGTAAAAACAGAGGGATTAAATGACAATTGTTGAAACCATGATGACTAATTAATTATTCTTACTAAACTACAGGGACTAAGTTACAATCAACTCGATACCTTTGCCTGAGCAGATTACTAGAAAAGAATTACAGCAGCGCATGGTAAAACTGTAGTGAACAAGAGGAAAAGCGGGGACATCTAGCCTACTACGCCCCCCTTTTTGTATGTGCCTGTAAAGAAAGAAGAAGACAACGACTCAATCCTCCGTTGGTAGTCTGCTCTGTTAGAAATTATTAGACATCGTTGTTGCGTATCTTTGTAATCGAAGATGCAGGTAAGTCAATCATTTCTTCAATTCCCTCTCCTTGTTTTCTCAAAACCCTAATTTCTTCAATATTAACGATGATGATGATGCAGGCCAGTGATAGATTTAACATCAATTCACAGCTGGAGCATCTCCAGGCCAAATATGTTGGGACAGGCCACGCTGATTTAAACAGATTGTGAGGGTTTTTCCCCCCCTTTATTAGCCCAGTTTAATGTATATAATTTCTTTTTTAAAAAAAAACTGATTGTGATTGGTAAATTAATACAGCGAGTGGGCAGTGAATATTCAACGTGACAGCTATGCATCGTATATCGGTCACTACCCTATGCTTGCTTATTTTGCTTTAGCTGAAAATGAGTCTATTGGAAGGGAACGTTATAATTTTATGCAGGTTCGTTCGTCTTTTAATCTCCTTCCTTTACTTTATATGTTTATTGATCTTTTTTTTTTTTTTTGAGTTGCCATTTGGTTACATCACTGACTTAGTTTGATGGGTTTGTAATTTGGTGTTTGAGGATATTGGGGATGATCTTCATGTTCGTTCAAAGTTGTAGTTTCCATTTCTTTTTATCTTTTTTTGTGATAAAACCTGATCATTGCACCAGTAAGAGTGTTCCGTTTAATGGGTCTGTAAGAGGTAGTTAGGTATCATTTGTGGTTTTCATTTTCAAATTTTTGAAAACGGATACTGGAAACTTGTTTGTTTTGAATTTTATTTTTTTGAGAAAAAGCAAAACGAGCAACCCTAACACAATTTTTGAAAACCACTTTGTTTGATTTTGAAAAATTCTGACAATTGGTTGTTGCTTTTTTTATGTTTTTGAAAATTAAAAACAAAAAAAAAAAAGTTTTTTCTATTCATGTTTCCGAATTTGTTTTTTACCAACATGGAATGGAAATGATACCGAATGACCCCTAAGAAAAAAGATGTCTTTTTTTTGTCTTATAAAACCAAGGGGATGAAAAGTTTCATGAAGTAGGTGCTGTCATGTTGGTGCAATAATCACATCCCTGGCAATGCATGGGGACATGCCAATCATCCTGCAGTAGGGAAGCCATATGCCATATGTTTTGTCAGAGTCAGGTGCTGTTATCAGGAATGCATCCTTTATAGGTTTTACTGCTTCACTAAAGTCAACTTGTAAAGCCTTCTCCCATTTATTTGGTTAGCTGTATGAGTTTTACATGATAGCAACCATCTCTTTATGGAACACATTTTTGGAAGATTAGTTTTTTATACACTATGACTTTACTTAAACTATGATGAGATCAGGCTACCATTTTAATAGTTGGACTTTACTCGGTCCAGATTACTTTTTTATATCCCAGTTATTTATGAATGATGATCTTAAGATCCACAGTCAAAAGTGTGCAACAAAAGTTGTATCAATTTGAATGAGCAATTCGTAAATGCAGGGGGGATGCTGGAAGATCGCATTACATATAAGCTATTCTAGAAGTTCTAGAAAGTATAAGATGCAAGAGTTTATTGTTATTTCAATTGCTGATGGATAGGTGTCTGAACTATGACTTGCTTCATGTGTTAAATCTTGACAATCAGTGGAAAATGGCTTAGTGATTGATAATGTGTTTGTCCTGTACATTAAAATCTTGATTGTGTGAAGATATCGCAGAGAAGTTCTGATTTTCTCTTCCATTATTCCATACTTATTACATGTCTTAAATATGATCACCTAATGATTCTTTTTAACTTGGTGCAGAAAATGCTTTTGCCTTGTGGTCTACCCCCGGAAAGAGAAGATGATTGAGACATGTTCTGCTTGATCCGAGTCAGCTGTGGCTAACTGATTGATATGCTTAAACTTGTGTATGGCTGAAGGAACATTGGCCTTTTGATGACAGTTATGAGTACTGAAGATATCATTTGTGATTGTAGACTTGTAAAAATCATGTTTTATGGTTTCAAGGATGGTTTAAGCTTGGAGCGTTTATGTGGTTGAATTTATAATTTCTTATAATATGATTAGCATCCGCTTTTTTCAATGTCTTTTTGGTTTTCACCATGTTTGTTGCTTATGCCAGTTTTCTTAGAAGACCCTCGTGATTGTTTTCTATGGCAAGACCCTGATGATTGTCGGAACAAAAATGATAGAAGTGATAATTGTTGCCATGTCCCCTCTGAAAATGACCTAGGCTTTTTATAATGTGTAAATCCCATCTTACATTCCTTTGCAAGGCAGCTCTATACTAACTGCAAGATTTTGGTGCGTGCACTTCCATTTGGGCGGTGAAGAACATCTGATGGAAATGAATTTATGTTTTTCTGTGTTTGCTGCCGAGCTTCTTAAGAGTATAACGCTATTCTTTAGTAGGGGGGTTGTGCTGGCAATTCTGAAGGGCCATCCTCGAACATTCTGGTGGCTGCCGAGGATGATGCAAAACACCAGGCCATCCTCGGAAAAAGAATTGTGAAGGAAAGAAAAGGGTGCGAGGGAGCTGTGGCAGGAGAAACCATCATAACTTTGGATGCTGTGAAAAGAAAGGTGGGAAAGCATTCTACATCATTACGTTATTTTATATTTACACATTGTCTAGAGGGGTATGAAAAGGGTCGAAGAAAACACTTAGTTTTTTTCATAAATTGTTCTTATTCCTTTGCGCAATTAAAAGTAACATACGGTAACGTGAAGCTAGCAACAGGTACCATCCGTTTAACCTATTTCCTTCTGTTTTGTGAAACGACACTAACTACTTTGGAGATCGACACCAAGTAGTAAAATGATTTATAATATAGTTCAATTTGTTTTCTAAAATGCTTCTTGAAGTGATTTTTGTCTGGGAAAATGTAGTATTTTTTT
>Ga0307515_10015810_pt1 | contig 13878 bp, 17 predicted proteins | sample 17_EM_MG_FD_194513 | JGI IMG/M metagenome (GOLD analysis project Ga0307515, IMG submission 194513) | Populus trichocarpa ectomycorrhiza microbial communities from riparian zone in the Pacific Northwest, United States - 17_EM | ecosystem: Host-associated > Plants > Roots > Unclassified | place... | reverse complement strand
CGTGTCTTCACCGAGAGCGTCCGAGGTGGCGAGTGGAAGGGGTACACGGGCAAGAAGATCGAGGCGATTGTGAACATCGGCATTGGTGGCTCGGACCTTGGTCCCGTCATGGTCACTGAGGCTCTCAAGTACTACTCGAAACGCGACCTCACAGCGCACTTCGTGTCGAATATCGACGGCACGCACATCGCGGAGACTCTGAGGGCTTGTGATCCAGAGACAACGCTCTTTATCATCGCCTCCAAGACGTTCACTACTCAGGAGACAATCACGAATGCGGAGACGGCCAAAGAGTGGTTTTTGAAGACCGCTAAGGAAAAACGCCATGTCGCAAAGCATTTTGTTGCGCTCAGCACTAACACAAAGGCGGTTACTGCATTTGGTATCTCGGAATCGAACATGTTCCAGTTCTGGGACTGGGTCGGAGGCCGCTATTCGCTCTGGAGCGCGATTGGTCTGTCAATCGCCTTGGTGATCGGGTATGACAACTTCCAGGCATTACTGGAGGGTGCCCACCAGATGGACCAACACTTCAAGACTGCACCACTTGAGCAGAATCTGCCCGTGATCCTCGCTGTTCTTGGGATCTGGTACAACGACTTCTATGGTGAGTTTACGACAGTCGTATCCAACACACCCTCTAACACGCTCACTAGGCTCGCAAACTCACGCCTTACTTCCTTACGATCAATACCTATGGAAGTTTGCTGATTACTTCCAGCAAGGTGACATGGAATCGAATGGAAAATTCGTCACTAAGGATGGCCATCGTGTAAACTACCAGACTGGGGTATGTGGTCGATCCAAAGGCTCCACGATAGCTGCTTATCTCTCCTTCAGCCGATCATCTGGGGAGCAGCTGGTACCAACGGGCAGCACTCGTTCTACCAGCTCATTCACCAAGGGACTAAGCTCATCCCTTGCGACTTCTTGGCTCCAGCCAACTCGCTTAACGCCGTCGGTGGCGATAAGCATCATCGCATTCTCTTGTCAAACTATTTCGCTCAGCCCGAGGCTCTTGCATTCGGAAAGCCGCAGGAGCAGGTTGTAGAGGTTGGTCGGTTCAGAAGGAGTTGATCCAAACCGGCCTGACGCGTTGTAGGAACTTGGTCCGAATGCCCCTGAGCCGTTGATCAAGTCCAAGGTCTTCGAAGGAAACAGGCCATCAAACTCAATTTTGTTCCCCAAGATGACCCCCTCTGTGTTGGGTACGTCGCCTAAGTATGTTGTCGAGAGCGGTTGATAATTATCATCAGGCGCTCTGATCGCCTTGTATGAGCACAAGATCTTCACTCAGGGTATGGTCTGGGGCATCAACTCGTTTGGTTAGTACCTCTGCCTTGCGGTAGGTGAACACTATGCTCACCACACTCAGACCAAATGGGCGTGGAGCTGGGCAAAGTCCTGGCCAAGAATATCCTTGCTCAACTGAACAAACCAGGGGACGTCGTAGGACATGACAGCTCTGTGAGTGACGCTCGCTTTTGCTAGCTTTAGAAACGCGCTTACCAGGATTTGGACAGACGACCGGGCTGATCCATTACTACCAGAAGCACCGAGAGGCATAGTTATTATCGAGTAGAGAAAGGAAAGCATGTATACACGAGTCCACATGGAATGATCAGTCCCCATTCGCGGGAAACTTTGTGATGCCAAATAGAGCCAAACACAATCGAAACCGCCTTCCGATATAGTGTCTTTTTTTCCCTCTCTAAATTCGACAAACACGACGGACAATGGCCGAACAACTCCGTTACGCTGGCACTCTCACAGGCCACAAGGGATGGGTCACTGCTGTCGCCTCGTCGTCTGAGAACCCGGAAATGCTCCTGACGGCGTCGCGGGGTGAGTGGGAAGGGAATGGTCCGATCAGGTGCTGACTACTGGCTAGACAAGACCATCATTCTTTGGAATCTCCAGCGGGACGATGAGGGTGGTTACGGCTCTCCAAAACGAATTCTTCATGGTCATAACCACTTCGTATCCGACGTTGTCATCTCCTCGGATGGCATGTACGCGCTATCTGCATCCTGGGACCACACTCTTCGTCTTTGGGATTTGAACACTGGTCTCACCACCCGCCGTTTCATTGGGCACACCTCTGATGTGCTTTCCGTGTCATTCTCTGCCGACAACAGACAAATCGTCAGTGGTAGCCGCGATAGGACCATCAAGCTCTGGAATACACTTGGAGAGTGCAAGTTCAACATCCAGGAGGAGGGTCACACAGAGTGGTGAGCACTGGTCTCCACAATAGCAAATCGCCGCCTAACGAGCATCACTCCGTGCAGGGTATCATGCGTAAGGTTCAGTCCCAATGCTATGAATCCCGTGATTGTCTCGGCTGGGTGGGATAAGGTAGTGAAGGTACGAAATTTCGATCGCCTGAGTCGCGCTCCCATTAAGGCTTGTAAACCAGGTCTGGGAGTTGTCGAAATGCAAGCTCCGCACAAACCACTACGGGCACACGGGCTACATCAACACCGTGGCCGTTTCCCCTGATGGCTCCCTTGCTGCCTCTGGCGGCAAAGACGGTATCACTATGCTGTGGGACTTGAACGATGGCAAACACTTGTATTCTCTCGAAGCTGGTAACACCGTACATGCCCTCGTCTTCTCGCCCAATCGCTACTGGCTGTGCGCGGCGACCGCTGACTGCGTCAAGATTTTCGACCTTGAATCGAAGTATGTACACTCACGACGCGCTTTGATGACAATTAATTGACAAGCTACATAGGTCGATCGTCGATGAATTGAAGGTCGGTGCCGATTCATACGATACCACTGAGGCGACCGCTGGCAAATCGAAGGCGGAGGCGATCTCCTTGTCCTGGTCCGCCGATGGCCAGGTGCTTTTCGTGGGCTATACAGACAATGTCGTCCGCGTCTGGACCGTCAGCTCGTAGACTGTTGGAAATAGCGAGTAGCAGTATGCATGCAAAATGTCCTATTATATCGCGCATGTTTCATAAAATGCACGTGTCTTCGTGTTTTTCACACTCTCCCTTCTCAGTTGCTGTGGCTCAAGTGAGAGGAACGCGCAACCCAAATGTGGTAGCACAACTTGGCCACTGACATGACTAACCTTGAAAAAAAGCTTCGCTCGACGTGGAATCAGAAGTTGGCACGTGTTGCTGGACACGATAAATCCCCTGAAGAAGGTTTAGAACGGTTGGGGAAGGTTGGTGTGTAGCGGGCTTGCCGTCAACGCTACTCATCGATTCGCGGGCAGGAATGGGAGAAAGCCTGGCCACATATCGAACCAAAGGACTCTTTGGATAGAGAGGGTACTCATAGTGGTATGCTACTGGTACCAAAATGGGGGGCTCTTCCGAATATTTGCAGACCACAGTGCACGCGCTTTCGAATACCTGAAAGACATCGGCGTACAGTCCATCGCCTTTTCATGTGCTCTAGGTATGATTCAGGCCACCGATGGATACGAATGACTTACTCGAACCATTCAGATACTATGCGGCAGAAAAAAGACCTTCTGAGGGAGGAAGTTGTGGCGTCTGTGGCAACATGGCAGGTGATCAAATGCATTGGGAGTACTCTCGAGTTTCGTTATGACTATTCTTCGAAGGAAACTGGCGAAGCCGACACCCTCCTGGGATTTCTCGATCGTCTGCAGCGATGGCGAGAGTTATGGCTAAGACCGTTCATGTGAGCGTCAATAATGGATGTAGGCACCTTGAATACTTACCCATAGTAGGCCAAATGTCCAGCCGGTCGTTCAGGACGGCCTCAGAGCTCGATTCAACCTCTTGCTATTCTCTATCCTACCGCCCGGCTTCCCCGAATTGCTAAAGGCATGGATCGAGCGGAGTCTCGACGAAGACCTCGCTGAGTGCACTCCCATCTTCCGGCAGCTCGACTCCTTCGGGTTCATTCATCACTTCCAAATGCTCATTGGCCGCGTTGCGTACGGTGCGATCGAAAAGAAGATACAGGATAACTTCTCTAGGATGTGGAAGGAGGCGTGCTTGAAGGATATACTGCAATGGGCCTCCAATGACTTGACAAAGTGGGCCGATTCTATTATCCCGCCACGTACGTAAAGCACGATGTACGGATTCCGTTTTTAATATCGTGTGCAGTTGACAAGCCCGACAAGAGCGCTCCGTCGTTGGCGCCTTATGCCGGACAGACCTTGACACGCACTTTCGACTATCATGTTCACAAGGTTCTGTGCGATTTGAGGCGAGCACTTACAACTCTACTTTAACCGGTGCTGACACGATTATCAGGATCTCCGAGCTGTTCGATATCATCGTCGATTACCCAGATTCGATCAATGCACTGACCGATCTACAAGTGCGCCTTCGCCTTGCATGTAAAAATGACATTCATGATTTGACAGACGTGCATGGGGCGTACGATGGCCCGAGATCAACTCGTCTCTAGCCTACGTCATCAGTAAGAATCCTCTGCACTTAGGAGAAAGCTCATTGGGATCACAGGACCCAGAAACGCTTGCTCCATCCCGGTGCTGATACTAAGGATATTATCAGTCATTATGTATCCACGATGAAGTGCCTTCGTATCATCGATCCCCCCGGTGTTTTGCTCTACCGCGTCGCGGATCCCGTTCGCCGGTACCTAAGGTATGAGATCAATCGACCTATGATATGGGGTTATTTGAGTGACGCTGAGGACTCGAGTAGAGGACGGTCTGACACGATCAAGTGCATCGTAGAGAGCCTGGTGACAGAAGGAAGCGAGCTGGCCGGAGAAGCGCAGGTTCCCATCGTCACAGAGTTCGAACACGAAGATTATTCAAACCCAAACTGGAAACCCGAACCTCCAGACGCGGGCCCAAGTATCTGCGATGTTCCTACTGGTGCTCAACAGTACTAACGCAAGTGTCTAGGATTCCGCTGGAACAAACCGACAGACATAGTCAGCACGCTTGTGAATATCTACGACTCCCGCGAGCTATTTATCCGAGAGCTCTCACAACTCTTTTCTCACCGTTTGATGGACATACGGGATGGAAATCTGGAAGGGGAGGTGAGTAGCGTTTCGTGCACAATCTTCTGGTGCCTCATGCCTGTCTCTCCAGAAACGCCATATTGAAATATTGAAGTTGCGATTTGGGGACACGGCGCTCCAAGGCCCGGACGTAATGCTATCGGACATGCAATTATCGGCAAGGTTAAATAAGCAGATATCGACGGAGGGCTTTACAGTGAGAATACATATCTAAAAGCCCGATTTGTACTCACTCTTTCTAGTGCCCCATGGACACGGCGGTTCTCTCCCGTTGGTTCTGGCCAACAATGCCTGAGGAGGCTTCTTCATTGAAACTTCCAGCACCATTTAAACAGTGAGTTCTATAACCCCAAGCGTAATCACGCTAAAGAGGAGTCCACAGGATGCAGCAAGACTTCGAAGAAAGATATTCACGCTCAAAAACGGACAAGCGTCTACATTGGCTGACCACCTTAGGGAGCGTGACTATCACCGTTCAACTTGCAGATCGTGTCTTCAAAGATATAGAGGTCAGCCCTGTCCAAGCGGCCGTCGCTCAATTATTCTCAGAGAAATGTGAGGGATATTACTACTACAATACGCGATTTGATACTGATTTCTCTTTAGCGGAATGGACTACAGAGGCTCTTATCGAGGAACTGGGAGCGGAAAAGAGAATGCTCGAGGAAGCCCTCACTGCCTGGGTTGACAGAGGTATGATTGGACTAGATGAAGGTCGAGGTGTGTGGGTACTTTACGAACGAGAAGAAGACAAACCGAGGCCTAAGCCGAAACCAAGTGAGCGAGCTGACCTTGGACTCCTCGACCCATTTCTCACCGATACCCTGTAGTTCAGTTTTTGATACCCAGACGAGTTGGTGGAGGGCAAACTAGTTCAACGCCGCCAGCTTCAAAAGATCCTCTATGGGGGGTGAGCCGACATTGCCGCGAGAAGCCACGTATGCTAAGGAGACACGGGTTTACAGTGGCTCATGAATCTCTTCAACAATCTTGGGCCTCAGACAACAGAAAACTTGTTCAGCAGAGTGTCTTCTGCTTACCGGGGGCCCGTCAAAACACGCGAAGAATTGGAACGTTTCTTGCAACGAAAGGCAAAGGAAGGACGAGTGACGTTCGAGAGGGGTTGGTGGGATCTTGTTAAGGAAGAATGAGTTGGTCATTTGTGGGAAAGTCTGTATGACACTTAGTGCACGTTTTTTCCTTGATCCCCCTAACGATCGTCGTTGAACTGACACCCACCGTACAGGTATACTAAATCTAACCTGTCGTTTTCTCTGATTGCCACAGCTCTTCATATCCCTTTGTGTCCAAACAAAGCCACACCTGAACCCTGCCGCACAGTGATGGCTACTCATCGACCCTATCCAGAGCTTAAGCCAGCCTTTGCATTTCCTGCTCCTCCTCCCATACCACTTCTTCCCTATTTCATTGACCCTGCTCCTCAGCTTACCGATGCTCAAGATCAACGCCTAAATCGTGAGCGGGACAACGAGTTTAGGCAAAAGGTAGAGAGCTATTTTCACCACCTTTCCCAATTGGTCCAAAATACACATGGCATCATTTCCCACAATATCCCCAGCATTTACTGCCAGATTGCACGCCTTGAGCAGGAGGTCGCACAGCTCACCGCAGCATTGGAACGGGGCCTGGCACAGCCGGCGCGCATTAGCCCTCATACCCGGTGCCATAAATGCGCTCAAGAAATCAGTCCGGCGCCACCCATACCTCCATGCCCCCCGACCCCCCCGCTGACCGCGTCAGGCTCCTGCCCTGCCACACCACGACAATCCACCGACCACGAAACCATTGCACAGGATTCGAGTCCTTATGTCCGCTGCCAGAGCAATGACCAAGTCGCAATTCCGTTTCCAACCCGAGTTCCGCTCCCAATCCGCGATAGCTATGTGGATGGTTGGAAGTCGCTACCCCGACACGCATTCAAACCAAATCTCATAGTGATGCACTCGCCATACGGCTCTCTCAAAGAGCCCCCCTTGGACCCTGCTGAACTCGACAAAATCCAATGCCAAACCGCAGCGGGTTTCGCGGACCTCATGCTCTTTACTCAGCACGATTACTATGAGCAACGAGTACCGATGGGAGGACTTCACGAGCCTATCGTCCCTGGCCGGTTTGCTGACGAAGTTGACCCGGTTCAAAGTTGGATATTGCGCCGTAAACGCTGGGCTGGAGCAGAGAACGTTCGTTTATGGCGACTTCCATCCGCTGCTTGTCTCATTCCACCAGACGAGCTCCTCGTACCTCACCACATCCAAGAGCTGCGGCAACGAAACTGGCACCGCACATTTGGGGTGTGGTATCGATTTGTCCAGAACGTATCCCCTACACGGTTTCCTGGACTAATATTAGAGGACTGGAATGCACTCCTCGAAGCTTCCGTTACCGACATACAAGATGCTTTCGACACCGTCCTTCGACGATACCCGGGGTACCAGCCACTGTCGAATCCAGAGGATGAATTGAGACAAACATTAAAAGCAACGTTGGAGGAGGCAGTCGCAGAACCCCTTTTCCACGACGCAAGTCCTTCCGATCTAATTGCAGAGCTGAAAGATTTCTCAGCCATACGTGACTTGGAAAGAATGGACGCAGAATTTCTCTGGAGGGCCATCGTGTTGAAGGAATTTGATAAATTAGGTCGAAAGCATATAAAAAAAGGAGCATATGGCGGCGCTGATCCCCGTTGGCTTGTCGTGCATGCCAAATTCAACACTTTCCTTGTGATACGCTCAAGACTATGGGCGGATCTGGCAAAATATCGATTTTTCAGCGGATCCTACGTTCCAAGTGGTCGCGCTATCCATAAGATGTCTCGAAACGCTGCACTCAAGCTGTTAATCGACGAGGGTCATTGCCTCCGGCGGATGCTAGATATGCAATGGAAGGATACTGAACTCCCCCCCAACATGTTCTTCAACGCCAGCAAGTGGGAGGCTAGTCTTAATTCCCACTCTGTCGTAAACGATCAAGATCTCGCCGAGTTCAAGGAATGGGCCGTCGCCTTCCAAGCGAAGTTCGACGCCATCAAGACAAGAGTCGTGATAGAGGAAGATTCTTGTACGTTATTCTGTATCTACTGCCGTCCTCTCGCTGACTTCCTGTAAAGGGAGGTACCAGATACCTGAAACTAAACGGATTTCCGATTCGTCGACACTTTGTCCCTAGATGTCTATATAGGTGACGCACTTGTCGAAGGCGGTCAGCTGCCCTTGCAATGTTCGAGAAGCCAGCCCCATAATTATTAATATCCCATGCCACTCACTACCCGCACATTTATGATGCAGCACCCGTCCACTGGTTGTGGCCCCCAATCATGGCCGAACAAAGTAACACCACTGAGCTCATTGATGCCATGGTTTGCGGCCAGCACTTTAAGGAGCAGTGTAGCGACTGTGACGTCGATTCACAACAAGAGAATGACAACTCCTTCGATGTCACCTGTCTGGTGTACTGTACGTAAACTGAAATATCTCTGTTGACTGGTTCGACATTCCCCAAATAATTTCAACACCAAGGAGAATGTCTACACTACCAGTGAAGGGAGATAGCAAGGCTGGTACGTACCCTATTTCGTCCATATTGGGCGCATCTCTAGCTGGTTTGACAAACTCCTAGAAATTGCACAATGTTTTAACTGGAAGAAGCAGATCCAAAAGCTTCATAAGGGCCGTCTCGCATTTGTTCCGAGGGGTGTAACGTTCATTTGAGTTCGGACATGAAGAGAATCAGGTACCAAATACGACAGTGACGCGGAAGACACTGTATAGCAATCCCGGTCTGGTTCTCAGTCGCGCCGTTCTCGTCGCATATTATTCCGCAGCTTGGCAGGTCGAGCATTGTGAAGAGAACGTCTTGAGCAATCCGATCTTCTCTAAACTGACGAGGGGCGTTTGACATCAAATACCTGTTAACACAACTTGCGTATCATATATCAAATAGAGCGGTACTGAGCTGTTGAATAGCCTTTCGTAACTCGGCTAAATAATTCGAGAGCCGAGGAGGCTTGTTGTTGAATGTGTCAAGGGAAACCACCTATTCACCGTCAAGGTTCTCGTTCTCCACGACAGTCTGACTACTTGAGTCATTCATGGTCTCTAAAAGGGGAATCCGGCCGTGGTCTTCGTTGAGGTTCTCCGTGGCCCCAGAGGTGTTCATCAAGTTCGGAACCTTCAAAGGAGGAGGGGGTTGAAAGGTGGTAAGAAGCCAGGATTTCTTGGAGGCATGGTTTCCAATTCCAGGGAGTTTCAGACTTGGAATACGAAAAGAATTCTGCGTCACGGATGTGGGGATCTTGCTGACCGAGATACGGGGTTTGTTCTGGGGCAGAGTAGACCACTCCTCATCTGCCAAAGCGAACACACTTGAATCGTACGCGGATGCCCGCTGCCGATGGACCGGAGTTCCAGGAGGGAGAATTCGTTCCGCGGGACACCCCACAGTCAGCAAAGGGTTTCGTATCTGATTACCCACCGAGCGAATTGAGCGTAGTGGAGATGGCGATGGCGAGGGCCGGCGTTTTCTCTTTGTGCCGGTCCGGTTCGCTGATAATGCTGCTGATAATGCTCCTGGGAATCGGCGTTTGACTGGACTAGTGGGGAATATATGCGAGGAGTGGCTAGTGGGTGAGAGCGGGTCTGGTAGGCGATCAAGAAAGTTAAAGCGATTTGGAGAAACTACGGCATGTGCACTGGAGTGCAAGGACTGTTTGACAGGCGAGAGCGAAGGGTCAATATACCCAGATAATGCCACTCGACTGACCAAGACTAGAACGACTGTGGTGAGATGAATTCTCAGAACATGGGGGGTCGTCTCACCGGGGGAAGAGAAGTGTGGTCCTTTTGAGTGCATCCCCAGACTCGAAGGGCGAATTCCCCCATGCTCGCAAGAGGTGCAGTTCTCCACATGGGAGGGACGAGGTTGAGCCACTATAGCCTCGGTGATTTTATCAGGTTTGTATAACGCTGGTGGACCTAAGTAAATAGAGGGTGGTCCCAGAAGGTGGTCAAGGTTTGGACCCACGGCCAATGGATTTGCAACAGGGCTCAGTTTACGCCTTGTCCGAGGGGGAGACACCTTCGGTTTTTTACTACACATAGTAGGCTGTGGGGGTACACGGTTTTTAAGGTGTGGATCTAGATTTGACCGAACGTTAGAGGTTGGAGTCGATGCTAGGGTTTGAGGGTGAGCAGATGGCAATCCAGAGAGCCCAGTAGAATGGGTAATTGCGGGTGGCTTTCTCGTTGCAGCACGGAGCTTGGCGATTGTCCATGGATTTGACTTGAAGATTGCAGGGTCTTGACGCGCCCCAAGGTCAAGATCGCGGATGAGGCGAAGCTCTTCTGAAACAGGAAGATCCGGTGATGGTGCCGGGCGGTTGTGGGAGCCGGCTAACGCGTCTTCCGGTTCGGAATCGGAATCGCCTTCGTCAGCCGTGCAGAGAGAAAAGCCCCATCCCATTCCTGTTGTATTACGCGTATTACGCGTATTTTTGAGGAGATCAGTGTCAGTCATCAGGAAAGAAAAGGAAAGCACGAAGGCTAAGTCTGAAACAAAGCAGCCGTTTTTCGACGACCTGCCAAAACTCAAGGTTGGCAGTGGGCAGCCTCCATGTCGCGCTGCATATCTTCAAGTACCTCCTCGTCTCTCAAATTAGTCTCCCAGAGGCCTTTCTCAGCACCGGCCGCATCGATAGCCCCGTGTATCCAGGTTTGTCGGCAGCCTATGAGTATGTCGACCTATTGGACCCCTTCACGATGCTCACCGAGTGTACTTGCGCGTTATTTTATTGTTTGCCCACAGGAAACAATGACCATCGACGTGGGCTTGGTACTACTTCAGCAGCCACTCACCCTAGAAATGGACACCGAATATCTCAACCATCACGGACCTTCTCGTCTTCTCCGACGTCTCGTGCATGGGCAAAGGGGCGAAGCCTGGAAAAAGCGGAGCTTACAGCCCCAACAACCGACGATGAAGTCGTCGACTTTTTTCGTGACACTCTCCCGCCCTTACATTTCCCTATGGAGGTAGCGTTGAGGATGATAACGCATTCAACGTGGAAATACGGTACACGGGGGCACAATCACCGTCTGTCTTTCATTGGTATGCTCTCCCGCTTTCCTAGGAGCTCCCCTCACACGACAGTTTTGGTCTAGGTCGACGAGTATTGCATGCATACCTTACTCTCTTCCTCCATTCTCAAGATGCCTCCGGTCTTCCCGTCTTCGACCCAGAGACATCCGAGCAGGTTGCCCTCCCTCAGCATAATTACAACGAGTTGTGCAGCACAATAATCAACACCTATGCTCTTGGTGAGCACGTCGGTCGAGAGTGGCAATTAGAACGTATAATGCGGTGGACGCCTGCCCATGTAAGCCGCCCCATGTGGAGACTTGGGACAATTTACTTAGCGCGGTGTTTATAGCGAACCGGAACTTCACCACTACTGAGCTCCGGCCTGCACAAAGTCCGTGGTGTTGCAGTAGAGGCGATAGTGGGAGGGGTATTCCATCAATTCGTGCGTTTGGTTTGATTCGACAAGTTTCGCAGGGCTAACATGTACCTAATCCCATACAGGGTGGTAGTGCCGCCCACCGCCTCTTCCACACCCAAATCCTTCCTATCCTCGCTTCTGTACAGACCGTCCCTCTTAGCAAAGAGATGCGAACCGCCATAGACGATATGTGCGAACAGTTTGGCGGCCGGCGGGCACCCATAATACCCCCCACTGAAGGGAGAAATCCCACAATACCAAATCAGCTACATCAAATTGAGCGAAGATTGGATCCGGAGGTAGTAGAGGGGTCCCAGCAACAGCAACGTAGACTATACGGGCGATAATGAATTCGGGTTATTGAGATATCAGTATTCGGGGGTGTCATCAGAAATGTCGCGCTGCAATCTAGTTTGTTCGCTCCTGTTCTCCATCCATATCCCCCTGTTCCGTTATGACCATCGACTGGGACATCCTACCGCTGCACGTCAAGGAGAGGATAGTAAGGCTACTGGATGGCCCTTCACTTGTGATGGTCGCTTGTGTCTCTCGTGCTTGGGCGGAAACGGCTCTGGCACAGAAATGGTCTCGCGTATCGTTTACTCAATTGCTTCGCGTATTCTCTAGCCAGACGATGCTGGATGTAGGCCCATCTACACCTATGGTACGCATTTGGTTGCAAGCCAATGGCCGACTGACGATTAGGTTACCCCTGAACCAGCGTTTCCTCCAAAATCCAAACCCCATCGAAACCAAACGCTTCTTTGGATACGCCAAGCGAGTCAAAGTGCTCTCGTACGCCCATGATGTGCAAAGCCATTCCCACCGTCTCATCGAACCTACTGTAATCGCTACTTTGGATGCTTGTCGGCCAGCGACAATGCCCCGTCTATTTCCTGACCTACCAGGTCTGACGTTCGCTTCTTCTACTATCCATGGCTATACCTCCATCTTCCCTCTTCTGATCGGACCGGCGCTCGCAGAGCTCATTTTGGATTGTCAAAGACCGATTCGAGGTAATCAGGAGGACTACTACGTTGCATTGCACTCAAGCTTGGAACTACTAAAGCGAACCGCGAGCCAACTATTCGCCTTTGTTGTGAAGATGACTCAAAATCAAGATTCTGTGCCATTGGTGACCATATTTACGCGACACGTCGCGTCCTGGACCTCCTTGAGAAAGGTAGTTGTAACCCTCGGTGGTATTGGAATGCCAGCTTGTATACGAGGCCTCTCAACCCTTCGAAATCTCACGGATGCCGAGCTCGTCATATTGACAGACGCAATTGACCTCGAAACAGTTACATTCCCGGTCAACGCATTCCCGAGCTTGACCGACTTGACGATAACTAGCACAATTTCCATGCTCTTTCTCATTCTCCGCTCGACCCAACCCGGCACACTGAGAAATATACGGGTCCGCCTTAACGAATTCTGTCCTGTCCCAACACCGTCGCTGCAGCAACTCGTCCAGCTCGTGTGTTATGTATCCAGTGACTTGCACGTCTTAACCCTCTCAGTATCTGCTCCAGAGAGCACTCGTCCAATTACGAACCTCCCAACTGCTGCTATTTTTCTCCCACTACTTGACCACCACAACCTCCTGGAGCTTGTGTTTGAAGTTGGGATGCCTTTGCAAATGACTGATGCAGATGTTGAGACAATGGCCCTCGTATGGCCTGAGTTGCGCACCCTACGCTTAGGAGTGGACGACTATAACCCTCTCCCAGACTGGACACCACGGACAACCTGCCGTGCTATCACCTCCTTGCTGTTCCATCTCACTCACCTCCAGGTGTTGGGCCTCGAATTCGACGCCAGCTCTTTAGACGCTCTAACGACGGATGAAAGTCGAACTGAGGAAGACAGCAATGGTCGACTTAGGAGCCTGGACGACGAGCCTGTGCGAAGGAGTGAACTTGAGCAGTTCCAAGTCGGATGGTCGCTTCCAGGAAAACCCTTGAACATAGCATGTTGGATTGCCCTCATGTGCCCAAAGCTCAAGGATATGACCTGGCACGAGGCAGAGGGGGAGCTTGAGTGGAGAGAGACCAAGGCGATGCTCGAGATGCTGACGTGGTTGGAGGGTTAAGGAACGCTTTGGCAGGGAGAGTACGTATATCACTGGATACAATAGCACAAGACTGACGGTACAATACGTCAAAAGAACGAAGGCTAAAAAATAGCCCGCAAAGAGACCAAGGAATACACCTGTTCACACAAGGTTGGAGTGATGAACTCCTAAGATAATTTTAGCTATCGATTTAGTATATCTATCCAAGATCATATCCACCCCGAAGGACTGTCCCTGCCAGTAACGGGATTTGTTCGAAGGGGCGAGGGCACAGTCGGGGAATGACTGCGTTCCA
>Ga0307515_10015809_pt1 | contig 13879 bp, 3 predicted proteins | sample 17_EM_MG_FD_194513 | JGI IMG/M metagenome (GOLD analysis project Ga0307515, IMG submission 194513) | Populus trichocarpa ectomycorrhiza microbial communities from riparian zone in the Pacific Northwest, United States - 17_EM | ecosystem: Host-associated > Plants > Roots > Unclassified | place... | reverse complement strand
GCCTAGTAATAAACTATACTATATAATTACAGCACGTGGTATACCAAACGCGTGGTTACGCGTTTGGTGCACCAACTACCTACATACTAACTAATTAGGGGGGAAGCGCGTCAGTATATAGACCACGTAGTCTACCTTAATAGAATCGATAGTCACCACCATCCAAAAGAGCATACGATACTATACGTATTTCGTGCCCCTGGATATGACTTAATTATATCATTAAGTTAATACAAACACTAATCAGTGAGCGCGCACAGATCAGCAATTACTTAACGCCTCCCCCCAAGCGACATACGACAGCGACCACCCGTTTATATCCTAGTACGACCTGCTAGAAGGTTAGAAGTTAGGGGATTACGGACTATTACTAACTCTATATACTTATTTAAGTCTTAGTACGGTTTACCGGAAGTTTATAGACGCGAATACAGACCCTTACAGAACCTTCTATCCTTAACCCCCTTAAACCTTAAACCCTCCGGACCTTTTACGGAAACCCCCTACCCCCCTACAAACTATTATAGACCTATTAATCGCCTTTACAGACCATCGTAAGACCTCTTAAACTATTACGGACCTATTAATCGATTTTACGGACCGTTATAAGACCTCCCCTACCCGTTATAAGCTACTACTACCTACTACGTACTATACTATACAGTATAGCAGATACAAGCAAGTAGATTAATAAAGGTCGAGAGAAATGGAGACAAGGAGTCGACCTTACGTCTATAACTAACGTCGATAACTACATTAAGTATAAAATCCTTAAATACGGATATTTTAAGCTTATAAATAACGACCTATAGGAGCAATATATAAAGATGTCTATTCAAAGCGAAGCCACGCCTCCTTCGAACAGCAACATCAATATCTATTACAATTAGCTTTTTGGCTTTTCGCTTTAAAATAAGGCTTATTTAATAGAGATTTTGTTATTTATTCGTCTTATAGCCTTAATAATGCTATGCCGTACGGCGTTGTGTTGTCGTTGCGATAAAACGTCTTACCCCTTGGAGGATCGCGAACGAGTTACGCGTCGCGTCTTTCCACAGCTGTTGATAAGTAGTCTTTCCTGACAATTTTTCCCATAGGGTTTTTAACAGGTTTTAAATTGACGCTTTCCAGCTTCCTCCTTGTCGTTAACGATACCCTACGGGCGTAAAGAGACGACATATATTCCTACTTCTATATTAGTTATTGGGCGTAGGCCTCGTACCGCGGTACGCGTTATTAGGGGAATGAGTGCGTAATTATCTACCACTGCTTAAGACAGTAGAGAACCTACTGCAAGACAGCAGGCTGAGGCGAAATTACCCTCTCCTTAGGCCTACACCCTATGGGCGCAAAGAGAATATTAGTTGTTGGGCGTAGGCCTCGTACCGCTAGGTTCTAACGGTACGCGTTGTGGGGGCAATGAGTGTGTAATCATCTACCACTGCTTGAGACAGTAGGACCTACTATTCAAGCAGGCTGAGGCGTGATTACCCTCTCCTTGGGCCTACACCCCCCAATACAATATATTATTTAAAATACATCTCTGCGAGCAAGTGAATAGATAAAGATGTCTATTTAAAGCGAAGCCACGCCTCCTCCGAACAGCAACATCAATATCTATCACAATCAGCCTTTCGGCTTTTCGCTTTCCCACCCTCCACCCTATAGATAGTTTTGCAGCCTCTTAGGCTTGCGGTAGGCCCAAGGGGGGCAATGAGTGTGTAATCATCTACTACTGCTTGAGATAGTAGGACCTACTATTTAAGCAGGCTGAGGCGTGATTACCCTCTCCTTGGGCCTACACCCCCCAATACAATATATTATTTAAAATACATCTCTACGAGCAAGTGAATAGAAGGAAGACTTTACGGACTTTATGGAAGATATTCTTAAAGCTTATAACCCTACTGCTATCCGTAACCTACGAACCCTTTTATATCACTAAGGTATATAGGTTAAAAAGGATAAATGAGTTACTATTATACGGTCCTTATACAACATAATATAGGAGGAGGACCAAACGGAATGGACTAAAGAGGAAATCCTAGACTAAGTTAAAGTCACTAATAAACTCTTTGCTTCTCCTAAACTTAATGGCATCACTAGCCTTATACCTAACCTATTTAACTAAATTCGTCCTATAAACCTAAGCAATTTTAGAATTAATCTTACGGGCTAAAGTATACCTAATACTTAAGTTACAGACCGTAATACCCCCGTAAACCAAAATATAGACTAAAACCCTCCTGTCGCCTAAGCTATAGATCCGCAACCTACCCAAGTCATAGATCCGTAATTTACTTAAGTAAAGACCTATGGTAAGGAGCTAGCTAACTTAGCTAAGCTCTATACCGACGAATCCAAGTATAGCGGTAAAAACAATAACTTTAACTTTAAACTTACTATCTTTATAGACCTCTGTTGGAAGGCTAATATTCCTAAATAGGAATTTAGCTAAGCCTATTCCACTATACTGCGCGGCCTAGCCCTTAACTACTACTACACTAACCTCAAAAGTAACCCCCTTGGTGTTTCCTTTAATAAGCTATATAAAGCTATACGCAACTACTTTAAAGGACCGGAATATAGGCGTGACATCCTTACCTAATAGAATGCGACTAAGTTACGGACCGTAATCGACAAGAATACCGAAAAATCGACTATAGAGTGCCTATAAATCCTTATTAAAGACCTTCGGCACCTATAGTACGGCCTTAATATTAAGCTTTAAATAGACAACTTTCTGTATAACAAACTTATTACGGCTTACTAGGAAGTAGAGCCCTGCAAATATGCCTATTATAAGCCCGCAGACACCTTAACTAGCCTTATTAACGATTTACGGTCCTCTATTATAATATACGAAGTCTTAAACCCGTTAGGTAGTACTTAAGCCTTTATTACAAACCTGCAAAACCCGTAAACTAACTTAGACGCCTACTTTACGGACCGCCGCTACTGCTAGCAGTACCTGTACCGACTAAGTCCTACCTGTAACCCCCGCAGTAACTCCCGTATAAAAGCATACCCCTATAGATAAACCAGCTAGAAGTGTTTTATATATAGTAAGGAAGGATGTTAATCTATAAGGCATACCTAAAAAGAATACAATAAGTCTAAGAAGATATTTAACAATTAAATTAACTAGTTTATCTTAGACTATAAAGGAAAGGAGGTAAAGGAGTCTCTTAATAAGTTAATAGAAGCCCTTATAATTAACTTTAACTTAGACACTTAGGAACAGGAGACCTTAGAGACGTTTTTAACCACTTTTAGACCTTTTACGGACACCTAAGCTTTTAATATTACGACCGTATTAGCCGACCGCTCCTTTGTACACTTAATCGCACCCGAAAACCAGCCTATAAGTATACCTATTAAACCCATTACGGACGTTACAGACCGTAAATAGAACTTATTTATATATATTACTACAGAACGCTATACCCCTAAAGAATTCTATAGCGTTATAATTAATATAGGTACCTTTAAGAAGTCTATTATAGGTTACGGACAATACCTTATATATAAGACCACTACAAATAATAATACGGATATTAACACTATGTAAACTAGGGCCGTAAACGTCTAATTCGGCATTAGCTTAACCGTATTAATTAGATTAGTTAAAGTTAAAACTCTAATTGGCCTAGTTAACTTCCATATAGTAAAAGCGGACACCCCCTTCCTACTCTGCCTTGCGGACATGGATAGGCTATAGGTTTACTATAACAATATTATAGATACCTTAATTGGCCCCGTAACTGCCCTAGGAAGTAAATATACTACCCTGCTAATTATACAACAATTTAGACACCCATTCCTTATATAGGGAGAAACTTTACGGACCTATATTTAGGAATCTTTTGACTATAACCCGTGCTACCTTACCAGTACTAAGATCCACTGCCTATACCGCCGTTTTAGCTACCTATTAGCCGAAAAGCTATATAGAGTCCTTAAACGCTCTAGACATAACGACGTTAATAAGAAGATAATTAACTACCTAACTAGATACTGCTCCTTTTGCTAGAAATACGGACGTTCCCTAGGCCGATTTAAGTTCACCCTTTATAAGGATCTTAATTTTAACCACTTAGTATACATAGACATTATATACATTAACGGCAGCCTAGTATTATATATAATTAACAAGGCAACCCGCTACTAAGCCGCCCGTTAATTGCAAAATATATTTACAAAATACACTTAGGATATTTTACGGACCTGCTAGATTGACATATACGTTAGACCCCCTAAGTATATTACCCACAACGCCGGTAGGAACTTTATTAGCAAGGAATTCCAATAGTACGCTACGGCCATGGCTATTTCAACAAAAGCCGTTCTAGTTAAGGCGTACTAGTCTATTAGGCTTATTAAACGAGCTTACCTAGCTCTACGGAGAGCTTACTAAATTATTACGGACGAGTATAAGGATATCTAAAAGGAACTAGCTTTACAGATAGCCGTAAAAGCCGTTAACGATACCGCTAGCCCTAACGGACTAGTACCTACCCTTTTAGTTTACGGAGCTTATCCAAGGATAAGCAACCTAGGCCCTCCTGCCCCGTCTATTACGGAATAAGCAGCTATAATATAGAAGGTAATAGCCGAAATAGTCAAATTACGGGCTAAACAAGCTATTAATAGCGCCCTATATTACCGTAACGGACCTAACACAACCTTAGTTTATAGCTTCCCGCTTAATTCTAAAGTTCTTATATAGCGTAAGAGCGGTAATTAGACCGGACCTTACTGTTTACTGGCTATAGAAGACGAAACGCATTGCGTATAACTTCCTAGCGGACCAACTAGCTTTAGAAGTACGTCCGTAAAACCCTATTTTTGGTCCAAAAACACCTATACCGTTAAACTAGACGAACTAGAAGCACCCGCTAAACTAGATAAACTAGAAGCACCCGCTAAACTAAATAAACTAGAAACACCTCTACCTACTCCAGAAGTCCCCCGTAAACTTACTAAACCCGCTAAACCTGCTATAAAGCGTAGTTAAGGATGCCCCTAAAAGCACCCTATAACTAAGAACCTTATAATAAAGAATTACCTAACCTCCGCAAGCATATCTATAAGGCAACCTCCGCCTACAGATATATTAGTTCTAGTACAGGAAAACCCTTTTACGGACTTAAGATGTAAAGAGATTAACAGACTACTTAAAAAGGGCGTCTTTACAGTTATAACGGAGAGAGACGTCCTATAAGGCGTCCGTATATTTAACTTACGCTTCGTTAATAAGATTAAGCACCCTAGTACTAATAAAGCCTTTAAGAAATTAAGGCTCGTTATATAAGCTTATAACGACTAGGGAAAGGACTTAGTCCTTATATAATCGCCTATAATTTAATAAGTCAGTTAACGAATTATACTTATACTTACGCCTAGACTACAGCAAATTAAACCCGTAGCCCTCTACTTACGGGATATCTTGCAAGCCTATATATAGTCTAACACCTACCTAAGTAGAGACATCTTTATATAACCACCCCTTAAGCTTAACTTATAACTAAGAACAATTTTATAGGTCGTAAAACCCCTTTATAAAGTGCCAGAAGCTAAAAACCACTAGTTTAAAATGTATTACCAGTATTATGTTAGTAAACTTAAAATGGAACAGTTAACCTATAACCCCTACCTCCTATACACCCTATTAAACGGCCTTAGTATTGTCGGACTCTAAACGGATAATACCCTCTTCTTAGCGGACCGGACTTTTATGGATGTAGAAGAGACTAAACTATAAGAGGCAAAGTTCTTAGTAAAGCTATAAGAGCAGTTAACTAAGCAGACTCTAATTAAGTTTAATAGAGGCTTAATTATATAAAAGGGTAACCTAATTTAGCTAACTTAGGAATACTAAGCTTAAAACCTAAGGCTTATTATAGTAAAGCCTACGGACCTCACCAGTTCCCGCGGAGAGACCCGTAAGACTATAAATATAAAAGACTAATACGTTACACAGCGTATAAGAGGCGCCTATATTGCCACAGTCTGTTAACCCAAATCTGCCTATAATATATCCTTTGCGGCCTAGGTAACAAATCCGTAAGAGGAAAATATTAAGCAACTTAATAAGCGTATTTAGTGGCAAATTGACAATACAATAAGAGGACTTACTTTTGTACCACTAGACCTAAATTCCCTTAGCGTAATAGTATTTACGGACACCTCCTTCGCCAATAATAGGGACCTGTTATTGTAAATTGGCTTCGTAATTGTACTTACGGACTATAATTAGGACGTAAATATACTATATTAGTCTTTAATTAAATGCAAATAAGTAACCCGTAGTATACTAGCTTCTAAACTATATACACTAGCTTATGGCTTTAATATAACAGCCGTAATCAAATTAACAATCCAGAAGATCCTATAATTAGAGCAGTTACCCCTAGTTTTATGCACCGATTTAAAGTCCCTTTACGACTACCTAGTTAAACTAGGTACGATATAAGAGAAGAGGCTTATGGTTAACCTAATGTACTTATATTAGGCCTATAAACGACGTAAGATTACGGAGGTTAAATAGATTAGAAGTGAAGACAACCTAGCAGATGCTATAACTAAGGCAAAGCCGTGCCAAGCTCTTAAAAACCTAATTAACATAAATAAGCTCGACCTAAGGGTTATAGAATGGGTGGAACGAGACTAATAGAGTACTTATAGTTCATTTACGGCCCGTCGGAAGGCCGCATGGTTTATTTACGGCCCGTTAGAAGGCCGTACGGTTCATTTTACGGACCGTAAACAGGATTTATGGTTAGCTTAAAGCACCGTCTAGAAGGCAGACTAGAAGGCACCTTAGGAGGGATTTCCTATATATTTCCTTTATGTCTTACGGCTCTGTTAAAGCGATTACGGAGGCTAGATATAAGTGAGTCGTTTTTAAGTACCGCCAGTATATAATTACAGCACGTAGTATACCAAACGCGTAGTTACGCGTTTGGTGCACTAACTACCTACGTGCTGACTAATTAGGGGGGAGGCGCGTCAGTATATAGACCACGTAGTCTACCTTAATAGAATCGATAGTTACCACCATCTAAAAGAGCATACGATACTATACGTATTTCGTGCCCCTGGATATGACTTAATTGTATTATTAAGTTAATACAAACATATACTAAAAGCTTAGTATTAGTAATCAATTAAAGCAATACGTAAAGAACTCCACGACGCTAAAGTACTTATATTAGAAACCCTAATAATAACACCTATAAATAAAATTGAAATAACTATATATGAACCCGACCTATTAAATACGAACCCTAAACTAGTAATAGCAGCTTAACCCGTACCTATAACGAACCTAGTACCTACTATGAAATCTAAAAAGCTCCCTAACCCTTTAATGTTTAATAGAAATTAAAATAATCTATATCCCTTTATAACTAAGCTCCGTCTTAAACTTTTAACAAACTATAACTAATACCCTATTAAAGCTAGTAAGATTAGCTATAGAATGTCTCGTTTAAGTAAAGACGCTGCATAAACTATAGACCCATTCTTCCGTAACAGCACCTTTGTTAATTTTAAAATCTTTATCTCTCTATTAAAATAAATATATAATAACGCCAGCTGTAAATATATAGCTATTACTAAACTTAAAAACCTACGACAACGGAACCAAGACTTTACCAGCTTCTTTTTGGAATTTTTAGGCCTTGTTAGTAAACTAGATTAGAATAAAGCCACTAGAGTTACTGCTCTCCGTTAAGCTATTTCGGATGAAATTAGAGCACAGTTAGTAGGTAGAAAACTGCTAAAAGACTTACCCGAATTTACTATAATAAATTAATAAATTAATAAAAACCTCTAATATAATAAACAGACTTATTTTCTAAAGCTAACCATATCTTGCGCCTAAAACTCTATAAAACTAATATATACCCTAAAGTATAATCCGTCTTTAAGACCTAAAAGCCCTATATATAACCCTATGGACCTTAACGCCGCTTAATTCTATATACCCTTAGGAACCGATAAATAAAGAACACAAGCCGTAAATGGAGAATGTTTTAGATATAGAAAAAGGGGATATATTTAAAGGGATTGCCAAACTTACCCTTTTAAAAAGGTCCGCCGTAGCTCCTTTTAGTCCTTAAGTTGCACTTATTCCACAAATCGTACTTATTTTATAAATTATACTTAGTCGCTATAAAGTATCTTGCCTTTAGTTAACTCGGAAAATAAATCGTCCTAGGGCTAAGTCGCGTCTTAAGATAAGAAGTGGAAGAGTATAAGTGTCTAGGCTCTTTTAGCGCTAATATATAACACAACTCCCTTAATATACTTAGTGAAATTTAAATACTTAGAAAATAGAAGGAAGTATAAATCCTTATAGATAGCGGAGCTACTAGTATAGGCTTTATTAATATAAACTACGCGAAAACTTAACACTTAAATTTAAAAAAACTTAATAAGCCCTAAGGCCTATAAGGCTTTAATAGTAAGGCTTTAATATATAGCGAACTAACGTACTACGCTCTTATAAAGATGCGGATAGGCAAATGTCTTAAATATATTTCCCTATTTATAATACCCTTAAAGCATTATAAGGTAATACTTAGATATAGATAGCTAAAATAACACAACCCTTTAATTAGCTGGGTTAAAGAAATACTAAAATTCCGTATAACCTACTGCTAAAGTTATTACTTAAAATACCACTTGCCCTATAAATATGTATATAACTATTTAAATTTAATATAATATAAATTACCCTTACTATAAACCTTAAACTAATATAATAAAGTTATAACTACTAATCGCGGTAAAGAATGCGAAGATAATATATTAAAACCCCTTAAAATTTATATAGTATAAGCCGCACCCTTTTATTTATTAGCAAGAAAACGAGACTATAAAATCTTTACTATAATACTAGAAGACATTAAGAAGGCATTAGAACCAAAGCAATATATTAACCCCTAACCTCTTATACCTAAAGAATATTACAATCTAATTAATATATTTAAGAAACAATTTGTAGACTAACTACCCCCGCATTAAGACGAGCACGATTTTAAGATAAAACTTAAACCTAGTATAACGCCAAAGTTTGGCCCGTTATACGGTATATTATAAAAAGAGCTACTTATAATATAGTAATACCTTAAAGAGCACCTAGAAAAAGGATTTATTTGCCCTAGTTAATTACTATTTACTTTACCTATACTATTTATTAAGAAACCTAAAGGAGGCTTAAGATTCTATATTAATTATTAAGCCCTAAATGCGATTATGATTTAAAACCGATATCCGATTTCTTTGCTTTAAAAAACGCTTAACCGCTTAGTAAAAGCATAATACTTTATAAAGCTTAATATAATTACTGCCTTTAATTAAATCCGTGTTTATAAAGGAGATAAGAAGTATATAGCTTTCCGTATATAATAGGGACTTTTTAAATACCTAGTAATGCCGTTTAGTGTAAAGAACGGTCCTAATATATTTTAGTAATACGTTAATAATACGCTTCACAAATTCCTTAATGTATTTATTACTGCGTATATTAATAATATTTTTATTTATTTATCTTCGCTTTCTAAGCATTAAAAGCACGTTTAAATGGTCTTTAAACGCCTATAAGACGCGGGCTTATAATACGATATTAAGAAATATAAGTTTTATACGTCTAAAGTTACGTACTTAGGCCTAATTATATCCCGTAACGGAATTAAAATAGACCTTAAAAAAATTGCTATAATTATAAACTGGGAAAGTCCTAGTAGTATATAGGATATCTAAGGATTTCTAGGATTTGTAAATTTCTACTATTAATTTATTAATTACTTCTTAAAAATTATTTAGCTATTAGTAAACTTAATAAGAAAGAATATAAGATTTAAATAGACTACTAAATACGAATAAGCTTTTAATAACCTAAAATATTGTTTTATAACTACTCTAATTCTTACCTACTTTAATCTAGACCTTAAATGTATTGTTAAAACAAACTCGTCTAACTATATACTAGGAGGAGTATTATCGCAATATAATAAGAATGGCGAGCTACGCCTAGTAGCCTTCCTCTCCCGGAAACTTATCCCTACTAAATTAAACTATAAGATATATAATAAGGAACTGCTTACAATTATTAGATGCTTTAAATAATGGCGCCTAAAACTTAAAGGATTATTATTCCTAATACGCGTATTAACGGACTATAAAAACCTATAGTACTTTATAACTATAAAGTAATTAACGTAGCACTAAATTTATTAGGCCGAATACCTTTTATAATTTAACTTTAAGATTACGTACTAACTTAGTAAACTTAATTAGAAGCCTAACTTATTAATATAATAATTATAGGACTTACTTATAAACGCCTCTAATAAACGGATTATAAATTAATTACGAATTCTACTACCCCCTAAATGCTTTAAGAAACTACGCCCTATATTTCTAGATGCAGAGCTTAATAGGAATAAATTAGAAATTAATAAATAGGACATAAAAATCGACGAATTAATAGAGTATAAATATAAGAATAACCTCTAGATAGCAGATATAATAAAAGCAATTTAAATAAGGAAATTGTTGGTTACACAAGGTGATATCACGTAGCTACGGTTCGTAGATAGTATGATGATTGTTGATTCTTTTTGATTGATGATTGGAATGAGGAAGGGCGAGGAGCTTAAGACTCCTCGCCACGCTAGTGCCGCGGCGTCACGTGATGACCGCTTGCCTCATTCCCGACAGAAATAGTAATATAAGGATATTACACTCGCTAAATGCGAAATCCGTAATAATTGGTTATACTATTAATAGAACATAGTAATCCCAAATTCCGAACCCTTATAATTTAAGATACTTAAATTCGTACACAATTCCCCTATAGTAGGGCACCCTAGCTATATAAAGACCTATAAGATTATCTAATAAGTATATTACTGGCCTATAATACATAACTATATATAAAAATACGTTTAAGTATATAGAATATATGTATATGGGAAGACCTCTTATATAAAGAAGTAAGGAGTACTTTAACCGTTGCCAATTCTAATATAAAGATAGTAAGATATTTTAATTAACTTTATAGTTAACCTATCTAATAGTAATAGGTTTATAAATATTATAGTAGTTATTAACTATCTTATAAAAATACAACACATAATTTCTATAGACTTAATTAATACAATATTAGTAGCCGAATATTTTATTAAGTACGTCTTTAAGCTATACAGACTTCCTAATTTAATAATATCCAACTATAGAAGCTAGTTCATTTTAGACTTCTAGTAAGCCCTATATAAATAATTAAGTATACAAACACGACTCTTAACTATATTTTATCTAAAGATAGATAGTTAAACCGAAATTATAAACGCGATTATAGAATAATATCTATAAATATACTACTCCTACCTATAAGACAACTGGGAAAAATAGCTACCATTAGCTAAGTTTACTATAAATAATATAAGAAACGAATTAATAGGCGTAACGCCGTTTTACGTAACCTACGGATAAGACCCTTAACTTAGATTTAAACTATAACCTAAAATTAATACAATAGAACCCACGATTAAGAGAATTTAACTAATTAACGTATATAACTTTGCTAATTAAATAAAGCAGTTAACGGAACTATTATAAAGTAAATTAGCGTACGCTTAAACGGTATAGAAATAGCATATAAATAAAGGATAAGCTCCCATATAGGACTTTAAGAAAGGTAATATAGTTTACCTAAATATATAAAACCTAAAGACTTAACGACCTTTAAAGAAACTAGACTAGAAGTTTACGGGCCTATACTAAGTTAAGAAGAAACTAAGCCCGTATACTTATAAACTTAAACTACTAACTAAAATAAAAATACATTTAACGTTTTATATAAACTTACTATAACCCTTAAAGGGTAAACCTATAACTTACAAAGTACTATTACTACCTTCTATAATTATTAACAACGGCAACGGTTCTTACTTTATTAACTTAATTAATAATATACAATGGAAGATATAGTCTAAATAATTTAAACTTCTTATTAAATGGGAAGGATATAAAATATAAACTTAGGAAACCTATAACTAGATTAAGACCAATACGCCTTCCCTAGTAAAAGAATTCCATAAGGACCATCCTTTGCGGCCTACTCTAGCTAAATAGATACAACACGAAAGTAAATAATTACTACTTAATATAAATATACAAAATACAATAGCAGGAAGCTTAAAATTAAAAAAGACTTAAAAAATATTATAACGTTTATAATACGATTACGTAACACGTAAGATATTAAGGAACTTTAACTACTAGTTAAAGTTATCTAATTAGTTAGATCCGCCTTACTAAGACCTACTATAAAAATATTAGTTCTGCTTACTGCCTTAACTAAGCTAATAGCAATTTTCTATTCTAGGGATGGAAAATCCTAATTAGTTTATTTAACGATAGAATTAGTAAAACCCTATACCGCTACCTAACGCGAAAACACGATACGCGATAAGTTATAAGTCTTAACTAAAATTAAATTATTTAGACCTTCGGCTAAAAGGGGGGGTACTATAACAGGACTAGCCCAGTTATAGTAGGAATGTCTTAGTAAAACACTTAATAGATAAATTTTAACGCTTTAACTAAAACCTGCTAGATTAATTGAATTACCGAAGTCCGTTAAAGACCGCGTATATATATACGCACGCATCAACCACCAAGCCCCTAACTATTTAATTATATAATTCTCTTCTTATTCCTTTCTCTTCTTTACGTAACGTCTTGTTCTTAGCAAGAGCTATATACCCTTAGATTTAGATAGAATTTATATCATTCCTTTAAATCTTCCCTAAAGTCTCTTCACGCCTTTATACCGTGTCTAGTCCTAGTTAATAGATTTTAAGGATTAGCTCCTAGGTAAATAATTCCTTAAGTTCTTTAAATAACTTCTTTTACTTATCTCCCTATACCTATAGTTTCTCTTTCTTTATAAGCCTAGTAAATAGTTTAATATTCTTTAACTACTATGCTATAAACCTCCTGTAGTAGTTACAAAACCCTAAAAATAACCTTAACTATATTATATTCTCTAGTTCTTGCCAACTTACTATAGCTTTAATCTTCTTTAGGTCTATACTAATATAACCTAGTTTAATAATAAATTTAACAAAATCAGTCTTCCTTATAAAGAACTTATATTTCTTAATTACTACTAGCATCTATTCTTCTTATAGTCTCTTTAAAACCCATTTAACGTATTCCCCGTGTTCTTCCTTAGTCATTAAGTAAATAATAATATCATTAAGGTATACTATAATAAACTCATTAAGGTGTTCTCCTAATATACTATTAATTCGTTTCTAAAACGTTACTAGTGCATTTATTAATCCGAATTATATAACCAATAGTTTATATAATCCTTCTCTTAATCTAAAAGCTGCCTTCTATTTATTGCCTTCCTTAATTTTAATCTAATAGTACGCCTATCTTAGATCTATCTTTATAAAGATTTACGCGTTACCTATCTAATCTTAGATTTCGCTAATTAAGGATAAAGGATACCTATCCTTTTAAGTAATGCTATTTAACTACCTATAGTTAATATATAACCTAAGTTTTTTATTTTTCTTTAGTATAAATAGTACTAGATAACCCGCTAATAACTGCAATAGTCTAATATATCCCTTTCGTAAGTTTTCTTAGATAAACTCTTTAAGTACTTTAGACTCTTCTTCTATAAGCTTATAGATTAGAAAGAACCTTAGACTTATTCCTAGTTCTAACTCTATTTTATAGTCCTATACTATATAATCTACTAACTTTTTACTTTCTAGGCTCTATAGTTTCTTACTATACTTATAGTATTTCTTTAGTACGTAACTTAAGCCTTACTTAGTCTCTTTAT
>Ga0307515_10015808_pt1 | contig 13879 bp, 6 predicted proteins | sample 17_EM_MG_FD_194513 | JGI IMG/M metagenome (GOLD analysis project Ga0307515, IMG submission 194513) | Populus trichocarpa ectomycorrhiza microbial communities from riparian zone in the Pacific Northwest, United States - 17_EM | ecosystem: Host-associated > Plants > Roots > Unclassified | place... | reverse complement strand
ACGACGCCGGCGCCGACGGTACGGCCGCCTTCACGGATGGCGAAGCGCAGGCCTTCTTCCATGGCGATCGGGTTGATCAGCTTGACGGTGATGCTGACGTTGTCGCCCGGCATGACCATTTCCTTGTCCTTGGGCAACTCGACCGCACCGGTCACGTCCGTCGTGCGGAAGTAGAACTGGGGACGGTAGTTGTTGAAGAACGGGGTGTGGCGGCCGCCCTCTTCCTTGCTCAGAACGTAGATCTCAGCGGTGAAGTGGGTGTGGGGCTTGACGCTGCCGGGCTTGCACAGCACTTGGCCGCGCTCGACGTCTTCGCGCTTGGTGCCGCGCAGCAGGATGCCGACGTTGTCGCCTGCCTGACCTTGGTCGAGCAGCTTTCTGAACATCTCGACGCCGGTGCAGGTGGTCTTCTGGGTGGCCTTGATGCCGACGATCTCGATTTCTTCGCCGACCTTGATGATGCCGCGCTCGATCCGGCCGGTCACGACGGTGCCGCGACCAGAGATGGAGAACACGTCTTCAACGGGCATCAGGAAGGCGCCATCGACCGCGCGCTCGGGCGTGGGGATGTAGCTGTCGAGTGCTTCGGCGAGCTTGAGGATGGAGCCTTCGCCGAGTTCACCCTTGTCGCCTTCCATGGCGAGCTTGGCGCTGCCGTGGATGATGGGGGTGGCGTCGCCGGGGAAGTCGTATTTGTCGAGCAGCTCGCGCACTTCCATTTCAACGAGTTCGAGCAGCTCGGCGTCGTCGACCATGTCGCACTTGTTGAGGAACACGATGATGTACGGCACACCCACTTGGCGGGCGAGCAGGATGTGTTCGCGCGTTTGCGGCATGGGGCCGTCAGCGGCGGAACAAACCAGGATCGCACCGTCCATCTGGGCGGCGCCGGTGATCATGTTCTTGACGTAGTCGGCGTGCCCGGGGCAGTCGACGTGGGCGTAGTGGCGGTTCTTGGTCTCGTACTCGACGTGCGCGGTGTTGATGGTGATGCCGCGGGCCTTTTCTTCGGGCGCTGCGTCGATCTGGTCGTACGCCTTGGCCTCACCACCGAACAACTTCGACAGCACGGTCGTGATCGCCGCCGTCAGCGTCGTCTTCCCATGGTCCACGTGCCCAATCGTCCCCACGTTCACGTGCGGCTTCGTACGTTCAAATTTGCCTTTTGCCATTTCAGATTCTCCAGAGAGTAAAGAGCATCGCCAGTGTGATGTTTAAGGTCTCCATCGTTCGCTTGGTTCGCGCGCCACTGGCAACGCGCGCGCGACGATGAAGACCGCAAAAAAGAAGGGCTCGCGAAGCGATGCCCGCCGTCGTTTTGAGTTACTTGCCGCGCGAGGTGATGATCGCGTCGGCCACGTTCTTCGGAGCTTCGCTGTAGTGCTTGAACTCCATGGTGTACGTAGCACGGCCTTGCGACATCGAACGCAGCGTGGTCGAGTAGCCGAACATTTCCGACAGTGGAACTTCGGCCTTGATGACCTTGCCGCCGCCAGGCATGTCGTCCATGCCTTGCACCATGCCGCGGCGTGAGGACAAATCGCCCATCACGTTGCCGGCATAGTCTTCAGGCGTCTCGACTTCCACGGCCATCATCGGCTCCAGGATCACGGGGCTGGCCTTGCGGCAACCGTCCTTGAAACCCAGCGACGCGGCCATCTTGAACGCGTTTTCGTTCGAATCCACTTCGTGGTACGAGCCGAAGGTCAGCGTGACCTTCACGTCGACCACCGGGAAGCCGGCCAGCACGCCATTGGGCAGCGAGTCTTCCACGCCCTTCTTGACTGCGGGGATGAATTCACGCGGCACCACACCACCCTTGATGGCGTCGACGAACTCGAAGCCCTTGCCCGGCTCCTGCGGCTCGACCTTGAGCACCACGTGGCCGTACTGGCCCTTGCCGCCCGACTGGCGAACGAACTTACCTTCGACGTCGTCGACCATCTTGCGGATGGTTTCGCGGTAGGCCACTTGCGGCTTGCCGACGTTGGCCTCGACACCGAACTCGCGCTTCATGCGGTCGACGATGATTTCGAGGTGCAACTCGCCCATGCCGGAGATGATGGTCTGGCCGGACTCTTCGTCGGTCTTGACGCGGAAGGACGGGTCTTCCTGAGCCAGGCGGCCCAGGGCGATGCCCATCTTTTCCTGGTCGGCCTTGGTCTTGGGTTCGACGGCCTGCGAAATCACCGGCTCCGGGAACACCATCTTTTCCAGCGTGATGATCGACGTCGGGTCGCACAGCGTTTCGCCGGTCGTGACGTCTTTCAGGCCCACGCAGGCAGCAATGTCGCCGGCCAGAATTTCCTTGATTTCTTCGCGTTGGTTGGCGTGCATCTGCAAGATGCGGCCGATGCGCTCTTTCTTGCCGCGAATCGGGTTGTAGACCGAATCACCCGACTTCAGCACGCCGGAGTACACGCGCACGAAAGTCAGCTGACCGACGTACGGGTCCGTCATCAGCTTGAACGCCAGCGCAGAGAATTTCTCTTCGTCGGTACGAGCGCGCGAGATGGGCTTGTCGTCGTCATCGGTGCCCGGCACCGGCGGGATGTCGGCCGGCGACGGCATGAAGTCGACCACGCCGTCGAGCATGCGCTGCACACCCTTGTTCTTGAAGGCGCTGCCGCAGAACATCGGCTGAATCTCGGCGCCGATGGTGCGCGTGCGGATGCCGGCCTTGATCTCGTCTTCGGTCAGGTCACCCGACTCAAGGTACTTGTTCATCAGCTCTTCGCTCGACTCGGCGGCAGCCTCGAGCATGTTCTCGCGCCACTTCTTGGCCTCTGCCAACAGTTCAGCGGGAATGTCCTTGTAGTCGAACTTCATGCCTTGCGAGGCCTCGTCCCAGATGATCGCCTTCATCTTGATGAGGTCGATCACGCCAGTGAAGGTGTCTTCGGCGCCGATAGGAATCACGATGGGCACGGGATTGGCCTTCAGGCGAACCCGCATCTGCTCGTAGACCTTGAAGAAGTTCGCGCCGGTGCGGTCCATCTTGTTGACGAACGCAAGGCGGGGCACCTTGTACTTGTTGGCCTGGCGCCAGACGGTTTCCGACTGGGGCTGCACACCACCCACGGCGCAATAGACCATGCAGGCGCCATCGAGCACACGCATCGAGCGCTCGACTTCAATCGTGAAGTCGACGTGCCCGGGGGTGTCGATGATGTTGATGCGGTGTTCGGGATAGCCGAGCTCCATGCCCTTCCAGAAACAGGTGGTGGCCGCCGAGGTGATCGTGATGCCACGCTCTTGCTCTTGTTCCATCCAGTCCATCGTGGCGGCGCCATCGTGCACTTCGCCGATTTTGTGGTTCACACCGGTATAGAACAGGATGCGCTCGGTGGTCGTCGTCTTGCCGGCGTCGATGTGAGCCGAGATGCCGATGTTGCGATAGCGCTCGATGGGGGTCTTGCGGGCCATGGTGGCACTCCAGAAACTGAAACGCGCCCGACGACCTTTTCGGCCGAGGGGCAGCGCGGGGGACGATGAACTTAGAAGCGGAAGTGAGAGAAGGCCTTGTTGGCCTCGGCCATGCGGTGCACTTCATCGCGCTTCTTCATGGCGCCGCCGCGACCTTCAACGGCCTCCAGCAACTCGTTCGCGAGGCGCTGGGCCATTGACTTCTCACCACGCTTGCGGGCCGATTCCTTCAGCCAGCGCATGGCCAGGGCCACACGGCGGACAGGGCGAACTTCCACGGGAACTTGGTAGTTCGCACCGCCAACGCGGCGTGACTTCACTTCGACCATCGGCTTGATGTTGTTCAAGGCGACCGTGAAGATTTCGAGCGGGTCCTTGCCCGACTTCTTCTCGACCTGCTCCAGCGCACCGTAAATGATGCGTTCGGCAATGGCCTTCTTGCCAGATTCCATGATCACGTTCATGAACTTGGACAGATCGACCGAACCGAATTTCGGATCAGGGAGGATGTCCCGTTTGGGGACTTCGCGACGACGAGGCATTTCTCTTCCTTTTGCTTCAGTTGGCTGATGCTTTCGCATTCGCCTTGGGCGCCACCAACATCTGGGGCCACCCACTTACTCGACAAGCCAAAAGGCTCACCGAAACACGCCGGGCCACAGCAAGACGCCAGGCCGCGACAACTTGGCTCTTAGGCCTTCTTCGGACGCTTCGCCCCGTACTTGGAGCGCGATTGCTTGCGGTCTTTCACGCCTTGCAAGTCGAGCGAACCACGCACGATGTGGTAACGAACACCTGGCAGATCCTTCACCCGGCCGCCACGAACCAGCACGACGCTGTGTTCCTGGAGGTTGTGGCCTTCGCCACCGATGTAGGAAATGATTTCGAAGCCGTTGGTCAGACGAACCTTGGCCACTTTACGCAGCGCGGAGTTCGGCTTCTTCGGAGTGGTGGTGTACACGCGGGTACACACGCCACGCCGCTGGGGACCACCCTGCAGCGCCGGCGATTTGGACTTCGTGATCTCGGTCTCGCGACCGTGACGCACGAGTTGATTGATGGTTGGCATTGGTAACTTGTTCCCGTTTGAAGTCACACGGGCACTGCCCACGTTCGTGAAAGGCAGCACCTTTGAGTCTTTTTCAGTAGAAGTCGAGCGCTCCGCTGGGAGACGAGCCCGAAGCCGTTGGGGTCGCATGTGCGTGACACACGATCTGTACGGTGGGCCGCCCGACAAAGAGCGCAGCAAAACCTGCTGAAAAGCCCTCGATTATATTCGTGCGAACCCGCACCCGCAAGCCAAGGCGATTAAAGTGATTCACAAAGCCTCCGTCGTCCTCGACACCAACGTCGTGCTGGACTGGCTGGTTTTCCGCAGTCCTCGTTGTAAACCGTTGGCAGACGCCATCGAAACCGGCCACCTGCGCTGGCTGGTCACCGAGCCGATCCGGGGCGAGCTGGCCCATGTGCTCGGTCGAGGTGTCGTTGATGCCTGGGCACCCGATGCAGACAGCCTATGGGAAAGTTGGCACCGACTCTCCGAAACTGTCTTGCCCCCTGCCATCACCGGGGAAGCGCTTCGCCTGCGCTGCACCGACCCCGACGATCAGAAGTTCATTGACCTCGCCCTCGCCTCCCGTTCACGTTGGCTGATCAGCCGTGACCGCGCGGTGCTGAAGCTGGCGCGCCGGGCAGAGCGGCTGGGCGTGCGCGTGGCCACCCCCGAACGCTGGACGCCAGAATGAAAAAGGGCGGCCGAAGCCGCCCTTTCAAACCGCTGAGCAATCGCTCACTCTGAGGCATCTCCGGTCGCGGGTGCAGCAGCGGCAGCTGCCGTTGCTTCGTCCACTGCCGTCATCTCTTCGGCCGCTTCTTCCAGCGCAATCGCACGGCGTTCGGCGTCGTCGAGTTCTTCCTTCACCTTGCGGGCGTCGTGGAAGGCCATGCCCGTACCGGCCGGGATCAGGCGGCCGACGATGACGTTTTCCTTCAAGCCACGCAGCTCGTCGCGCTTGCCCATGATGGCAGCCTCGGTGAGCACACGCGTCGTTTCCTGGAAGGACGCCGCCGAGATGAAGCTGTCGGTCGACAGAGACGCCTTGGTGATGCCCAGCAGCACGTCGGCATGGGTCGCGATGACCTTGCCTTCGCCACGCAGCCGGTCGTTGGTGTCCAGCAGCTCCGAACGCTCGACTTGTTCACCGACGATGTAGGTGCTGTCACCCTGGTTGGTGATCTGAACACGGCGCAGCATCTGGCGAACGATCACCTCGATGTGCTTGTCGTTGATCTTCACACCTTGCAGGCGATAGACGTCTTGAACTTCGTCGACGATGTAGCGCGCCAGTTCCTCGATGCCCAGCAGGCGCAGGATATCCTGCGGATCGGCCGGACCGTCGACGATCGACTCGCCCTTGTTGACCACTTGGCCTTCGTGCACCAGGATGTTCTTTTCCTTGGGCACCAGCTCTTCGTAGACCTTGCCTTCCGGGTCGGTGATCTGCAGGCGAACCTTGCCCTTGGTCTCCTTACCGAACGACACCGTGCCAGTCATCTCGGCCAGCGTGCCCTTGTCTTTGGGCGTGCGGGCCTCGAACAGCTCGGCTACCCGCGGCAGACCGCCGGTGATGTCGCGCGTCTTCTGCCCTTCGACCGGGATGCGCGCCAGCACTTCGCCAGGAGCGAGGTCTTGGCCGTCACGGATCTGCACCAGCGAGCCGACCTGGAAGCCGATGGTCACCGAGTGATCGGTGCCGGGGATCTTCACTTCGTTGCCCTGCACATCGAGCAGCTTGACCTGCGGACGAACAACCTTGACCGAACCACGGCGCTTCGGGTCGATGACGACGAGCGTGGACAGCCCCGTCACTTCGTCGAGCTGCTTGGCTACGGTCACGCCTTCTTCGACGTTCTCGAACTTCGCCTTGCCGGCGAATTCCGTGATGATCGGGCGGGTCAGCGGATCCCAATTCGCCAGCACGACGCCGGCCTTGATGGCTTGGTCGGGCTTGATGTTCAGGATCGCACCGTACGGCACCTTGTGGCGCTCGCGCTCGCGGCCGTGCTGGTCGGAGATGATGATTTCGCCGGAACGCGAAATCACCACCAGATCGCCCTTGCCGTTGGTCACGTAGCGCATCGTGGCGTTGAAGCCGATGTTGCCGTCGGACTTCGCATCCACGCTCGAAGCCACCGCCGCACGCGACGCCGCACCACCGATGTGGAAGGTACGCATCGTCAGCTGCGTGCCGGGTTCGCCGATCGACTGTGCGGCAATCACGCCGACAGCTTCACCGCGATTCACCACACCGCCACGACCCAGGTCGCGGCCATAGCAATGGGCGCACAGGCCGAAGCGCGTGCCGCAGGTCAGTGCAGTGCGAACCTTGACTTCGTCGACACCGGCTGCCTCCAGGATGTCGAGCATGTCTTCGTCCAGCATGCGTGCCGGCTGCACCAGCACGGCACCCGTTTCCGGGTGCTGCACTTCGACCGCCGTCACACGACCCAGCACGCGGTCACGCAGCGACTCGATCACTTCGCCGCCTTCGACCAGAGCGCGCATGTTCATGCCGTTCTGCGTGCCGCAGTCGTCTTCGGTGACCACCAGATCCTGGGTCACGTCGACCAAGCGACGCGTCAGGTAACCGGAGTTCGCCGTCTTCAGCGCCGTGTCCGCCAGGCCCTTACGAGCGCCGTGGGTAGAGATGAAGTACTGCAGAACGTTCAGGCCTTCACGGAAGTTCGCCGTGATGGGCGTCTCGATGATCGAGCCGTCCGGCTTGGCCATCAGGCCACGCATGCCGGCCAGCTGCCGTATCTGCGCAGCAGAGCCGCGCGCACCCGAGTCGGCCATCATGTAGATGGAGTTGAACGACTCCTGGTCCACCGTCTTGCCATGGCGGTCGATGGTCTTCTGCTTCGAGAGCTGGGCCATCATGACCTTGCCGACTTCGTCCCCGGTCTTGCCCCAGATGTCGACCACCTTGTTGTAGCGCTCGCCGGAAGTGACCAGACCCGAGACGTACTGCTGCTCGATCTCTTTCACTTCCTTCTCGGCGCGCTCGATCAGCTGGTGCTTTTCTTTCGGCACCAGCATGTCGTCGATCGCGATCGAGATACCGGCACGCGTGGCCAGGCGGAAGCCCGACTGCAGCAGCTTGTCGGCGAACACGACCGTTTCCTTCAGACCGCACTTGCGGAACGAGGTGTTGATCAGGCGCGAAATCTCTTTCTTCTTCAGCGCCTTGTTGATGTTCGAGAACGGCAGCCCCTTGGGCAGGATCTCGCTCAGCAACGCACGGCCGACGGTCGTGTCCACCAACTTGGTTTCGGGCACGAACTCGCCCGTTGCCTTGTCCTTGGTCCACTCGGTCAGGCGCACGGCGATCTTGGCGGTCACTTCCACCACGGCGTTGTCGAGTGCGCGCTGCACTTCGATCACGTCGGAGAAGATCAGGCCCTCGCCCTTGGCGTTGATGCGGTCGCGGGTCGCGTAGTACAGACCCAGCACCACGTCTTGCGACGGGACGATCGACGGTTCGCCGTTGGCCGGGAACAGGATGTTGTTCGAAGCCAGCATCAGTGTGCGGGCTTCCATCTGCGCCTCGATCGACAGCGGCACGTGGACGGCCATCTGGTCACCGTCGAAGTCGGCGTTGAACGCCGCGCAAACGAGCGGATGCAGCTGGATCGCCTTGCCTTCGATCAGCACCGGCTCGAAGGCTTGAATGCCCAAGCGGTGCAGCGTCGGCGCGCGGTTCAGCATCACAGGGTGTTCCTTGATGACTTCTTCAAGGATGTCCCAGACCACCGGCGTGCCGGCTTCCACTTCCTTCTTCGCCGCCTTGATGGTGGTGGCGATGCCCATGGCCTCCAGGCGCGAGAAGATGAAAGGCTTGAACAGTTCGAGCGCCATCAGCTTCGGCAGGCCGCACTGGTGCAGCTTGAGCGTCGGGCCCACCACGATGACCGAACGGCCCGAGTAGTCGACGCGCTTGCCCAGCAAGTTCTGGCGGAAGCGGCCGCTCTTGCCCTTGATCATGTCGGCCAGCGACTTGAGTGCGCGCTTGTTGGCGCCGGTCATGGCCTTGCCGCGACGACCGTTGTCCAGCAGCGAGTCGACCGCTTCCTGCAACATGCGCTTTTCGTTGCGCACGATGATTTCCGGCGCCTTCAGCTCCAACAAACGCGCGAGGCGGTTGTTGCGGTTGATGACGCGGCGATACAGGTCGTTCAGGTCGGAGGTGGCGAAACGCCCGCCGTCCAGCGGCACCAGCGGACGCAAGTCCGGCGGCAACACGGGCAGCACGTTCATCACCATCCACTGCGGCTTGATGCCCGACTTCTTGAAGGCTTCCATCACCTTCAGGCGCTTGGAGTTCTTCTTGACCTTCAGTTCGGAGCCGGTCATGTCGCCGCGCAGGCGCTCAATCTCGACGTCGAGGTCCATCTCGGCCAGCAGCTTCTGCACGCCTTCGGCGCCCATCAGCGCGACGAATTCGTCACCGAACTCGGTGCGCTTCGCGTCGTAGTCGTCTTCCGACATGATGCTGAACTTCTTCAGCGGGGTCATGCCCGGGTCGACCACCACATACGCTTCGAAGTACAGCACGCGCTCGATGTCGCGCAGCGTCATGTCGAGCACCAGGCCCAGACGCGAAGGCAGCGACTTCAGGAACCAGATGTGCGCGCACGGCGCCGCCAGGTCGATGTGACCCATGCGATCGCGGCGAACCTTGGTCTGCGTGACTTCAACGCCGCACTTCTCGCAGATCACACCACGGTGCTTCAGGCGCTTGTACTTGCCGCACAGGCACTCGTAGTCCTTGATCGGGCCAAAGATCTTGGCGCAGAACAAGCCATCACGCTCCGGCTTGAAGGTGCGGTAGTTGATGGTCTCCGGCTTCTTGACTTCGCCGAACGACCAGGACCGAATTTTCTCGGGGGAAGCCAGGCCAATCTTGATGGCATCGAAATGCTCATCGGGAGTGAACTGACGGAACAGATCAAGTAAACCCTTCATTGCTCTGTGTCCTTTTCTTTAGTTGCGCTCGAGTTCAATGTCGATGCCAAGGGAACGGATTTCCTTGACCAAGACGTTGAACGACTCCGGCATGCCGGCTTCGATGGCGTGTTCGCCCTTGACGATGCTTTCGTACACCTTGGTGCGGCCGTTCACGTCGTCAGACTTCACGGTCAGCATTTCCTGCAGCACGTAAGACGCGCCATAGGCTTCCAGTGCCCACACTTCCATTTCGCCGAAGCGCTGGCCACCGAACTGGGCCTTGCCGCCCAACGGTTGCTGCGTGACCAGCGAGTACGGTCCGGTGGAACGGGCGTGCATCTTGTCGTCGACCAAGTGGTGCAGCTTCAGCACGTGCATGTAGCCGATCGTGACGGGACGCTCGAAGGCGTCACCCGTGCGACCGTCGTACAGCTGAGCCTGGGTGCGTGTGTCGGTCAGGCCCTTGGCCTTGGCGATGTCGTCCGGGTAGGCCAGCTTCAGCATGCCGCGGATTTCTTGTTCCGCCGCACCGTCGAACACCGGCGTCGCGAACGGCACGCCCTTGCTCAGGTTGCCCGCCATTTCCAGGATGTCCGAATCACTCAGGTGATCCAGGCGCTCGGTCTTGCCGCCCGACTTGTTGTACAGCTCGTCGAGAAACTTGCGCAGCTCGACCACCTTGGTCTGGGCTTGCAGCATGTCGCCGATGCGCTGGCCGATGCCCTTGCCGGCCCAGCCCAGATGCACTTCGAGCACCTGCCCGACGTTCATCCGCGAAGGCACGCCCAGCGGGTTGAGCACGATGTCGCACGGCGTGCCGTCGGCCATGTAAGGCATGTCTTCGACCGGGTTGATCTTCGAGACCACACCCTTGTTGCCGTGGCGGCCGGCCATCTTGTCGCCGGGTTGCAGGCGGCGCTTGACGGCCAGGTACACCTTGACCATCTTCAGCACGCCAGCCGGCAGCTCGTCGCCTTGCGTGAGCTTCTTGCGCTTTTCTTCGAATGCGAGGTCGAAGCTGTGGCGCGTCTGCTCCAGCGAATTCTTGATCGACTCGAGCTGGTTGGCAATGTCGTCTTCCGCCGGGCGGATGTCGAACCAGTGGTACTTCTCGACGCTGGCCAGATAGGCTTTGTCGATGGCCGTGCCCTTGGCGATCTTCTGCGGGCCGCCGTTGGCGACCTTGCCGACGAGGATCTTCTCGATCCGATCGAACGCGTCGGCTTCGACGATGCGCAGCTGGTCGTTCAGGTCAAGGCGGTAGCGCTTCAGCTCGTCGTCGATGATCTGCTGGGCGCGCTTGTCGCGCACGATGCCTTCACGGGTGAAGACCTGCACGTCTATCACGGTGCCGCTGGTGCCTTGGTCCACACGCAGCGAGGTGTCCTTCACGTCGGAAGCCTTCTCTCCGAAGATGGCGCGAAGCAGCTTCTCTTCCGGCGTCAGCGTGGTTTCGCCCTTCGGCGTGACCTTGCCCACCAGCGTGTCGCCCGGGTTCACTTCAGCACCCACGTAGACGATGCCCGACTCGTCCAGGCGAGCCAGTTGCTGCTCGCTCAGATTCGGGATGTCGCGCGTGATTTCTTCGGAGCCCAGTTTGGTGTCGCGCGCCATGACCACCAGTTCCTCGATGTGAATCGAGGTGTAGCGGTCGTCGGCGATCACGCGTTCGCTGATCAGGATCGAGTCTTCGAAGTTGTAGCCGTTCCAGGGCATGAACGCGACCAGCATGTTCTGGCCGAGCGCCAGCTCGCCGATGTCGGTCGAGGCGCCGTCGGCAATGATGTCCTCGGCCTCGACCTTGTCGCCGCGCTTGACGATCGGGCGCTGGTGGATGTTGGTGTTCTGGTTGGAACGCTGGTACTTGATCAGGTTGTAGATGTCGACGCCGACTTCACCCGCCACCGTTTCCTTGTCGTTGACGCGAATCACGACGCGGTTGGTGTCGACGTAGTCGACGATGCCGCCGCGCTTGGCTGCGACGACCGTGCCCGAGTCTTTTGCGGCCACGCGTTCGACGCCGGTGCCGACAAAGGCCTTCTCAGGGCGCAGCACAGGAACGGCCTGGCGCTGCATGTTGGCGCCCATCAGTGCGCGGTTCGCGTCGTCGTGCTCCAGGAAGGGCACGAGCGAAGCTGCCACCGAAACGATCTGCGTCGGCGCCACGTCCATGTACTGGATGCGCTCAGCCGAGGTCAGGATCGATTCGCCGTTGTCCCGCGCGGACACCAGTTCGTCGATCAGCTTGCCTTCGGCGTCGAGCGTGGCCGAAGCCTGCGCGATCACATACTTGCCTTCTTCGATGGCCGACAGGTAGTCGATCTGCATCGTGACCTTGCCGTCCGCCACCCGACGGTACGGCGTCTCGAGGAAGCCGTATTCGTTGAGCTGGGCGTAAAGGGCCAGCGAGTTGATCAGGCCGATGTTCGGGCCTTCCGGCGTTTCGATCGGGCAGACGCGGCCGTAATGCGTGACGTGCACGTCGCGCACTTCGAAGCCGGCGCGCTCGCGAGTCAGACCGCCCGGGCCCAGGGCCGAGACACGGCGCTTGTGCGTGATCTCGGAAAGCGGGTTGGTCTGGTCCATGAACTGCGACAGCTGCGACGCACCGAAGAACTCCTTCAGCGCCGCAGAAATCGGCTTGGAGTTGATCAGGTCGTGCGGCATCAGGGCCTCGGTCTCGGCCTGGCCCAGACGCTCCTTCACGGCCTTCTCGATGCGGGCGAGGCCGCTACGGTATTGGTTTTCGGCCAACTCGCCCACGCAGCGCACCCGGCGGTTGCCCAGGTGATCGATATCGTCCACCTGACCACGGCCGTTGCGCAGCTCAACGAGGATCTTCACCACGTCGAGGATGTCGTCGTTCGACAGCGTCATCGGGCCTTCAGGAACATCGCGGCCCACGCGGGCGTTGAACTTCATGCGGCCGACGCGCGACAGGTCGTAGGTGTCCGGGTTGTAGAACAGCCGGTTGAAGAGCGCCTCGACAGCGTCTTCGGTCGGCGGCTCGCCAGGGCGCATCATGCGGTAGATGGCGACACGTGCGGCCAGCTGGTCAGCGGTTTCATCCGAGCCGAGCGTTTGCGAGATGTAGGCGCCTTCATCCAGCTCATTGGTGTACAGGCACTGGATCTCTTTCAGGCCGGCAGCACGCAGCTTCTTCAGCAGCGCTTCGGTCAGCTCGTCATTCGCCTTGGCAATGATTTCGCCGGTATCGGCATCGACCAGGTTGCGCGCGACGATGCGGCCGACGAGGTAATCCTCGGGAACGCTGACGAACTGGGTTTCGCTCTGCTCGATCTGGCGCGTGTGGCGCGCTGTGATGCGCTTGTCTTTCTCGACCACGACCACGCCGTTCTTGTCGGTGATGTCGAAGCGGGCGATTTCACCGCGCAGGCGGTCGGCCACGAACTCCATCTGGGCACCGGCGTCCATCAGGCGGAAGTTGTCAAACACGAAGAAGTTCGCGAGGATCGATTCCGGGTTCAGGCCGATGGCCTTCAGCAGGATCGTCACCGGCATCTTGCGGCGGCGGTCGACGCGGAAGTACAGGATGTCCTTCGGGTCGAACTCGAAATCAAGCCACGAACCGCGGTAGGGAATGATGCGCGCCGAGAACAGCAGCTTGCCGCTCGAATGCGTCTTGCCCTTGTCGTGCTCGAAGAACACGCCCGGCGAACGGTGCAACTGAGACACGATCACGCGCTCGGTGCCGTTGACGATGAACGAGCCGTAGTCGGTCATCAGGGGCACTTCGCCCATGTAGACCTCTTGCTCCTTGATTTCCTTGACCGTCTTGGCCTGCGGGCTCTCACGGTCATAGATGATCATCTGCAACTTGGCGCGCACGGCCGCGGCGTAGGTCAGGCCACGCTGCTGGCATTCCCGCGTGTCGAACGCAGGCTTGGCCATGTTGAACTCGATGAACTTCATCTCGACAAACCCGTTGTGCGACACGATCGGGAACGCGGAGAGGAAGGCTGCCTGAAGGCCCTCGGGTTTTCGCTTCTGCGGCGGTACGTCCTTCTGCAGGAAGGCAACGTACGATTCCTTCTGCATGGTGAGCAGGTATGGAACGTTGAGGACACTCTCGCGTTTACCGAAGCTCTTGCGGATACGCTTGCGCTCGGTGTAGCTGTACGGGGTTTGTTGCTGCGCCATAGGTGATTTCTCACTCCATCTCAGGGATCGCTGCCTGGCCTAGGCCCCGACCCCATCGGCGACTGTCTTTCCGGGCGCCCCCAGGAGACCGCGTTGCGATCTCCGCCCCCCGAGGGGGTTGAGTCGACTCGGGACGGCCCGTCGTCGACTCAGGCCTTGCGCCCGAAGCTTGGTGGTTGGCCACTACCAACCGCTGGCGGACAACCCCGGCGTTGCACCGGAGCCCGACCAAACCTGGTTCTTTGCAGTCGGATCAAAGAACACTTGGAAAACCCTCGATTGTCA
>Ga0307515_10015807_pt1 | contig 13880 bp, 14 predicted proteins | sample 17_EM_MG_FD_194513 | JGI IMG/M metagenome (GOLD analysis project Ga0307515, IMG submission 194513) | Populus trichocarpa ectomycorrhiza microbial communities from riparian zone in the Pacific Northwest, United States - 17_EM | ecosystem: Host-associated > Plants > Roots > Unclassified | place... | reverse complement strand
GGAGTAGCCAAATAGACGGTCCGCGCTACGGGCTCAACCTTCTGTAGAGAATTGTAAGAAATTCATAATATATTGTTTATGTTGAAATCCTGTTGTACACCGAAAGTGGGAGGTTCGCCGGCCCTCAATCGTGACCAAGCTCAAGTGCAAGGTTGAGCCGGGGGTCGCCCAAGTTGAGCGGGGTCTAAACCTCTACTATTCCACGTGATTAACCTCGTGACCTCTTGTCTTCTTTTTTGTATCATTTAAGCCGACAGCTGCTCTGAACTCTTCGGAGAATCAGGATACAAATCACCGCCAACCATGCCGCCAAAGAATATTCGACCACAGAATGATGCTTAAAAGAAGATTGAAGGTGCATTGGACTTCAACAGCAGGTGCGTCGCAGCAGTACGCGAATATCGAGAGTGCGAAGCAGCAAAGGAGCCAAACCTTTCTGACAAGAAAGCAAAGCGGAAGGAAGTTAGGGAAGAGAGAAATAAAATACAGGAAGTGAAAAAGCTTCTCAAGGAGATGTGCGCTGCAGAGATTCTGGCATGGGAGGAGATCGATGCGACATCGGTAGCCTAACGGGTGCCAAAATCAAAGCGACCCTCCAAGTCCCGTTGTTGGAAAGTACACACGAAGCCATGGCAGCGTCTAGACGATGAGCTGAAGGCTCTCAAGGTACGATCTCCCAAAGAATTAGAGAGTGTCGAGATTGTGGAGGAGCAGGATTGACAATGATAGAAGATACTTGTCAATGTACTTGCTGACTCTCTACTTAAGATGTCTTCTGAGATTGGGAACTCGATTTTCCCGATATATCAAGACCGTCTATTTGGGTACTCCACACCCACCCCGATGACCGCCTTGTCGCGCTTCAAAAAATCTGAAACTTCACCTACGTACTCTAGGTGTTCGAGTAATTCTATTTATGTAATTACAGAACTACAGTGCTGAAATCAAACGATGCCGAAAAGGCTGCCGAAAATCGTCTATTTGGCTACTCCCTGACAGTACAGGTATGGGGTCGTTAAATGTCATGAAGTGGTCACGGAAAATGAGACAACCAGAAGGTGGGAACCCTCCTAGAGAAATAAAACATTCGCACTACCTCAAGACGCTGTTAATGCGTCAAATAGAGACCATAGAAAGCACATATGCAAGCCAGAAGAAGGGCGGAACAGTTGCCGCCCTTGAACCACGTATCGCGTGGAAGGTATCGCATGTCGTGTTGAGTCGTGTTGAGAGCTCACCACGAGTGCTTCGTGTCGCCAGCATTTTCCACTAATTGCGAGTCGCTAGATGGTGGACTTAACAGACGTCCAGTCAACAACAAGTGCACGGGTGCTTTCCTTGATTGCCTTTCAAACAAGCGTGAACAATAGGTAGCAAAATCCCAAGAATAACTCACCAAGTGACATTGGTTACAAGAAGTCTTGAGTAAAAGTGTTGTAAAGGTGGTATGAATTCGTTGTGGGGATAGATCAGCTTGAGCCTCCGAGCCCAGAACAACCGCCAGTGCTTTCCATTGGTTTTGAAGCCGCTTTTGATCACTTTCGTAGCAGTCCTTCGTTACCGGGTGCAATGAAGGAGGTTGTATTAGAAGCTGTTTGAGGCGGTCGATCCTCCCAAGGTGGAGGAAGACAAGTCGTCGTAGGTAGGATGGCCCCATCCTTTCTGCCAGGTCGTCCGTAACATTGTGGAGAGGTACAGAGACTAGTCCCTTCGACACCTCGATCGCCAGGTGTTCCAACTTGAAGGCGGCAACCATTGCAAACGCCTCGAGGGGCGACTGGAGCCCGAGATGCAAGATGGTTATCGACATTGGGTGACTCGGGGTGAGAAGTGAGTCTAGAGATATACCATAGTTTTGTAATGATCTGAGGGCTGCAGCCACCAGTGCCACAGTAGGGCGAAACTTTGAAAGGTCAAGGTTGTAAAGAGCATGTAGAATAAGGTTCAACACTTCAAAGTTCTCAGGCAGGTACACCTTGTTATCTCCCAATAGGCCAGCGAAACTGTTATCTGAATGTTTCAGGAGCATGGCCGAGTGCACGAAGAAGTAGACTTGATCGGATGATAGAAGCATCAGGTCGGTGGGGAATGGCTCATCCATTGCGCCACAGAAAAAGGTAGACGAGACCTGAACGTTTTGAGATTCTAGCTTCATGACCAGCGAGGTGTCATTGATACCGCTCAAGAGAGGCCAATCGGTCTCAGGCCATTCAATATTGAAATCTGGGATAATATGTGTTGGTGAAAGCGGGATCGATGAGAAGGCGCTTTGCGGGGACTCCTCCATGGACGACCGAGGGTTTCCTGGACCTAGGAAGCGTATTGGTAAGTCACATACTTAAGAGGTTAGAAAAGAGGTCTAGAAAGTGCATACTAATGAGCACGTTTACAACAAAATATGGAAAATGACCCCGCAATGAGACCAGGCAGGGGCACTCAGAGAAAGCAAGCCATCTCTCAAGACCTCGGATGACCAACTCGTGGCTACAGGTAAGCGCGAGGGCCCCTTCGGTAGATTCAAGAAGCCCAAAACACCCGAACGAACATATCTCAAAACCCATCGGACTTGATCAGGCCCAAGGCTCTGACAGGGTGGGTCTGGTCAGGCTTCGGTGGGTCTGGTCAGACGGGCGGTCAGGCTGATCAAATGGCACGTCCTGGGCGCTCATTTTGGTCTGATCAGGCCCGTTCCCGAACCTGATCAGAGCTTGATCAGAGAGGCACTTGGCAAATTTTTGTGAGCTGCCTGCCCGCCCCTGCTGCTCGTCCCATAGATAACGCTGGGATGTTCAAAAATAATAAAGTATTCTATAGAACTACCTAGATGCAGGTGGGTGCCGGCTCTCTGCTCTGGCTCGTATGCCACCGACTTCTCTACGTACCATACTTCGACGCTCCTCTGGGACGGCATTTGAGAGGGTTCGACTGATTCTCTGCAAGTATACATACCAGGCGATGAATCTCTCTGTGATAACCGCAGACGCCAGCACCGCGCCGTCACACATGACGAGCGGCTCAACGTTGGACTCGACCACTGCGACCGCAATCCTTCAACTCGCTCCCTTCACCCTCCTTAGGCCGTCTTTATCCAAGATTTCGATCCTAATACTCAGGAAGATACAAGCATTGTTCTCCTTGCAGTGATCGGCAAGTCCCCAATTATTGTTGAAATTTTATTTATAAGTCGCGTTGTCATATATACATAATTTTACCGTTTGTGGTGTTTTTACTGTCAGTTCGGGCTTCTTTGGTCGGGAGGACCCCTAATTTCATCAGTGCGAAAATGGAGCTAAACAAACTTGAACTCCGAATCCACCGTGAGTTTCACCCCCGATTCAAGCGCAGCTCGAAGACGTTGAACAGGTACGTTTGAGCGCATAAACGGCGCGTCAGTTACCCGTGTTTGACGCGTCGGACGTGTCAGTTTTACAGGCGCAGATGACACGCCCTCAATCGTCATCGCGGTCCAGACCGTTCTCTCTGCCAGGTTGGTTGCATCATGTACCTGAGGTGCGGCCCAATTACCAGTTACCAGTACTTATTAGTGGCGGTACCCTCGATCCCGTCGAACCTGCTACAACTTTTGCAACGGCACGCTTTGTTTCACGGATTGTATTTGTGCCCTCCTTTGACCACCGCCTTCTTGGCGTGTCTTGTCGTGGGCGGTCCTGAGAGCGCTCCGAGCTTAGCCCGCTCGCAGGTCACCATCGACAGTGGTCGCGTCCCCAATTTCAAGACCACCGCCGTCTGTCGTGGGTTCTTGTTTGAGGGCGACCTACTCCTGGACTATCTGGAGAAGGGTACCTTCCATGCGTTGGAGAAGCCATACCTGGAGAAATTCATTCTTGCGTTGGTACGCGGTCGCTCGCTTCCCTCCACCTCCACCTCTCTCTCGGTGCTCGTTTGACTGTTCCCATAGGACAGGGAGGACCCGAATAATATCATCGAAGCGTACACGTTTTCGATTCATTACCACAAAGTCGTGGATTCGTCCGTTCGAATCCCTACATCGTTGGCTATCCTCCCAGCTCAGAGCAGGAGGACAGTGTTATTCAAGGGATCTCCCATGGAGGCAACCCTAATGGTATCCGAACAGACGGCCTCACCGCACTCGTCAAAGGGTAACTATTGAGTTAAATGGTACCATAAAGGGGGCCCTACGACCACTCGGCAACCCTGCGATGGGCATTCCTACATTGGGGAACCTCTCAAGGGCGGGATTGATCAGCCGGGATATATGCAAAGGTGTGGCTTCCATGTGGACATCAACCAGCCCATACTCTGCTTCTTTGCATGGCTTCAGGGCATAGATTGAGTCTGAGGAGGATTCTCAAAGCAGCAAGCCTCATGGATGGACTGTGGGCTTGTCCTTATTACTCTTGGGCTGGCAAGGTATCTCCAGCACCACGCGTGACAGTGATGCAGGCGGATATTGTGGGAATATCAGTGTCCTCATTACGTTGATCACATATACATTATTTGGGCACTGTCATCCACGCTCCCTGATTATCTTCAGCCCATGCAATTCTCCTTGAGGGCATAGTTTATGACCTTGATCTGTTTTTCAAATGTAATCGGCCTTCATTCATATGTATATTTGCCCCCTATTTACACGTAAAAAATTAGGAGCCCCTTGTGATGTTCACCTCTAGAGGTAAATGGGGCAAATTTCTCGTGTGTTTGGCATAAATGGCATCCAATTTTTTGCGGGGGGTTGTCCAATCCTTACTTTGCTTAGATCTCTATGTACAATTAAACCCCTGAGTATTTAGGATTACTGGTGGCCAGAAAACAAGAAGGCTACTGCCCCAACAACCCAGACTGGTGCAAATAGATTCCGGGCAAGATAAGAATGACTGACACAACTTTGTTTGTTGAGTACTTACAGACTCTACTCCCCTATCCTATATTCAACTTCTCTATCGGAGACAGTTTTGTCCTAACATGTGGTTTCTTGGATATGCATTCAACCTGGAACAGAGAGACTTGTAACTTCTAGTCTGGCGCTGCAGCGGCTCGCCATTCGTGTTTAGGAGGCAGGTGGAGGATCACGTGCCGCACCTGAAACATCATTCCTCCTTCGACCATTCTCCGTAGAAGAATGGACGGACAACCAGGCCAAGGGCACCTCACATGGTGCAACGTCGGGATCGGGTTGCTCTTTCTCATCGCTGATGCCATCCTCTCGCTCACCCTGAAGCTCGGCGTCGAGGTGTCAATTCTGACCGCCGCAGCGCGTTGTATCTTGCAGCTCTCGATCATGGTCCGTCTCGTGTCCCCTTAATTTGCGATCAACGTCCTGAGAACCAACACCTAGGCCTTAGTCCTCCAGAAGGTATTTGAAATGCAAAGTCCCTGGGCTGTGGCTGGTATCGCCTGTATGTCCAACAATGACATATGATCTCTCGGCAACTCGGCACTAGCCATGCCGAAGTATCAGTGGTTGCGGGGACCCCAGGACTGATGACTGATTTGCATCCTTCTCGCGTCGATCAGGTGTCCTCAATCTTTTAGCTACGGCCGAGGTCACTTGTACGTACACGCCAGATTCATCTCCCTGCGATCTGGAACTTGCGCTCGCGTCCCCGAGGGTTCGTCTCTCCGTGTTCGAACACGACACACGCCACATCCTGTGCCACTAGACCTTCTCTCGGAACCGAGTCTGTCAAGATTGGCTATAATCGTGACAGGAGCACAAGGGGAGGCTCGAACCAATCTATTCTCTGGGAATGGGGTCGGCTTCCCTCTCGCTCGTTGGACGTTATGGACACCGTTGCGCCACATGAAGGCGGCATAAGGGATAACTGCAAAGGGAAATTGTATTGATACTCTGGATTTCCTTACAGTCAACAAATCAAAACGGAGATTTTCCGGCATGGCGAGTGTACCATCTGTTTCGAGTGTACTGCGAGAGACTGACCCATTCCCCCTGCTCGTCTGGTACCGCCTGGCACATCCCAATGCGATACTGCGTGATGCAATGTGTTCTGACAGTTTCCAGCCGTCTTGTTTGCGATGGCGGGATCGACCATCCCCGTCTCGCTCCTCGGGAGCCGATTTGCGATGGCAAATAAAAGATTTTGGATCCCAGAGACGTATATCCCAATCTTGGGTATGCTCTGCGGCGCCACGATCAGTGGGGTCGTCGTGAGCGTCACGACCGTGCTCCGGGAGATCCAGTGCGTGCTGTCTCTTCCCTCACCCCGACGTTCCACGTAGCACTGTTCCATTACCCCCAAATCCAATTCATCCCCGCATTTCACCCCTGCGGTCGATTGACTCACCCATTCATTCGCGTGGACGCTTAAACGCCATCATTTATGTGCAGAGACAACAAGGACAAGGTGGAAACGTACCTCGCGCTTGGCGCTTCGCGGTTCGAAGCGTGCAGACCTATTGCAACCGAGGCTCTCAAAATGGCTCTCATGCCCACTGTGAACCAAATGAGTGTTACTGGGCTCATTGCGATACCCGGTCCGTAGTCTGTGTCGTGCCTCCCTCCCACCCCATGTCTGCCCTTCTTCCATGACATGAGTCTCCAGGGGCACCATTTCGTTTGATGCCCAACGCTCAACCTGAAGTTGGAAGTTACTAACAATGTGGGTGTTCTGACATGAACAGGGATGATGACAGGAGCTATCCTTGGTGGAAGTTCTGTGGAACAGGTACGCCCGTCCCTCCTGATGCGTTGGCGTTGACAGGTCCGCCGGTGGTTATTGAGACTGACGGTGACGGGAATGATCCGACAGGCAGCGCGTTTGCAGAGTAAGCCTGATTTCGGTACTTGGGTGTTGTGGAGGGCTGACGTCGCACAAAAAAAAAAAAAAAAACGAACCGGGTGTACTTCAGTGGTGATCATATTTCTGATTAGCGCAGCGACGGCACTAGCGTCGATTGTAGCGACAGTTCTTACGCTCCGTGTAGTGGTGGATTCCGAACATCGAGTGCGGACCGACAAGATTGACGATCGCCAGGCAGCGATTTGGCAGGCGAGGGATAGAGCGGTGGTATCTGTGGTTGATAGAGTCAAGGTCGTTGGGAGTGCAGTCTGGGGGAGGCTCAAGCGAAGGGAAGGTGGCGATGCGCTGCTCGGGTGAGCAAGGGTGACACTCAGAACTATACTCCACACCACGTCCTTGCGATCGCTTACTATTGGCTCGAAATAAAACATGTGCTTTGCTGCGAAGTGCGATCAGTGCGGAAAGACGACATGGAAGGTAAGCAAGCGTATTGACATCTACTCTTGCGACGACTGATGCTTGGGATGCTTGGGGACGCAGGGATGCGGCAGGCATGTCGATTCCGTGGTACGTATGTCGTATGCGATGATGTCTCGCCCGACCACCGTGATTATTATTGATGTATATATCAGATGAGCAAGGTGCCCAAGGAAGACCAATGCGTCTGTGCTCGGGACAATGGTGCACCCAAGGCTGCGTTGAGCACCATAGTCGCTGCCCCTGCCCCTGCTGGCAGCGGCGGCAGTGGGCAACAAGAGAGGGGCGACTGCCAGTCAGGATCCAGGAGCTGAAGTGGTGATGGGGATGATGGGGATGATGATGAGGGTGATGGTGGGAAATTGTAGGGGGCCATAATCATCAGATATGATAATAATGTAACACATAACAACAATGATGATGATGATGATGATGATGTTCTTGTCCTTGTTCTAGTCTACTTACTCATTTACTCTTCCACTTCCCTTTTCCGTCAATCCCTCACAACTTTCCCCCTTCCACATCCCCACCTTCCCGCCGTTTTCACCGTCCCCGTCGTCGTCGCCACCGAGCACCTTCCTATTGCTCGCGTAGCAGAAGTATAGAGAAACTGCGTCCCTGCCGCGGATGCCTCGTCGGGATCCTACCAACCCCAGTCCACCCCAGTTCAAGGCAGCCCCCTTCCCAGATGTCTTTGCCAGCAGCCTCGCGCTCTCCATCAAACTTGGCTCAACTCAAAGCACTCCAGGCGCCCTCATCCACCGTACTTGCATCCCACTCGCCCGCCCCTTCGTCCGTCCTCGAGACGACCAAGATCATCAAGACCCGCGACTCCTCCCATCCAGAGTGGCGCATGCTCAATTCGTATAGAGTCGGGGACACAATCGGTCATGGGCAGTTTGGAAAGGTCAAGCTTGGCGTCGACGTCGTTTCCAACAAGGACGTCGTATGTACCATCACATTCCTCTACTTCCCTGCCCCCGCCTTTCCTTCCCTCATACACCCACGCTTACCTCTTCGTACTCTAGGCCATCAAGATCCTCAAGCGCAAGCCGGACAAAAAGACCCTCTACCGTTCGAACAACCAGGATCGGCTTCGCCACGAGATCGCCATCATGAAGAAATGCCAACATGATCATATAGTACGACTCTTCGAAGTTATAGACGATCCCAGAGGCAACAATGTTTTTCTCGGTGCGTTCCTTCACCATTCCCTTGTCCCACCATTGATCGTTCTCGCTCAGTCATGGAATTTTGCGAGGGTGGCGAGGTCCTCTGGCACGATCGTAACGACAACCCCCTTCTTAGCCTAGAACAGATCAGACGCATCATCAGAGATGTCACTCTGGGTCTAGAGTATCGTAAGTCTCACATGTGCGTGGCCTTTGATCTTGCCTTACTCTTTCCTGTTCAAGTCCATTTCAACGGTATTATACATCGAGACATCAAGCCTGCCAACCTGCTGTGGACGAAGAATAGAGCACGCGTCAAGATCTCCGACTTCGGGACCGCCCACTATTCTCCCCGCCTCATAACCGCCGGCAAACAAGTGAAGAGGGCACATATCACTCGCACTCCGGATCTCAACTCGGATGGTACGCCCACCGTGCCCCCACCCACTAACGGCGCCAGCGGTCCGCCGGACGAGACCTCGAGCGACGACCCAGACGGCCAGCACGAATATCAGCTCCGCAACAACGCCATCTCTCCCGTCTTCTGCTCTCCCGAGCTCTGCTTCGTCCAACTCGCCCGCGATGTGCCAATGTGGGGGCCGGGCGAACGTCCTCCTGGTGTGACCAGCAACTCCAAATTCCCGGTCAGTCCCGCGCTCGACGTGTGGGCGTTCGGTGTCACCATCTGGTGCCTCCTCTTCGGTCGCCAACCGTGGACTTCCGACACACGCTATCAGCTCTTCGCGGAGATCATTGATGAGAAGCCTCAGGAGCGAGGCTTTATCACGTCCAACCAGTGTCCGACCCCACCTATTGATGGTCTGGGGAGTTCGGATACGCGACCTGCGCCTGCAGAGGAGATTGAAGTGTATAGGAAATCTTGTGGCTCGCTCAGTGAGGAAACGACTGCCGACAGTGCAGAGGCGTCACGGATCATGCGTGGGATGATGGTCAAGCTAGTACACCGGCGGATGACCCTCGCTCAAGTCAAGGTATGCAAGTGTGATCAATCACTTCACCTCGGTGGCTCACGAGCTTGATAAACAGAAATCACCCTGGCTTGCGTTCGATGACTTACCAGCGGGCAATGGCACGCCGTTCACACCTGAATTGGTCGTCCTCAGTGACGAAGACCCCGCACGGGCTATCCAGGAGAAAAAGACCAACTATAGTCGGTGGCCAAGGTTTACCAAACGGAAACCTCAGGACAGCTACAAGCACCCCAACATCATGGCCCGCAGTCTTGGCCGCCTTCGCTCCTCCAGTCAAGTACACGTCGCTGATGTGGAGGAGCCTGAGAACGAACAGGGGAAAGGACAGAACCGGACACCACGCGCTTCCACCGATGTCTCCCGAAGTGGCTCACCAAAGCGATATCCCCATCCATTTGCGAGCACCGCAACATCAATCTCGCCCGCGTCTTCACCCATCGCGGCTCGCAATGCTGACAATTGCTTTGTGAAGCAGCCAAATGAGAACGCCTCCTCGCCCCGCTCCAGATGGAAACCATTCAATATTATGAAAAGTTTCCTCAATATGACACGAGGGCGATCGAACAAGCCCAATATTGCTTCCGCCTCGGCGAACCCAATCCCAACTCACAGCCATACGCAGACACATCACGATCTCGATTTGACACAGCTCGAGGACAATTTCTCAAATTCGTACCCGGCTGGAATCGATTTCAGCAGGCGAACGAAGAGTGTCAATGAAATGAACAGCGTGACAGAGGGGGAGGGGGACGAGGATGCTCTCCTCATTACATACGACACGGAGGATGAAGAATTCTCGGACTATGACGACCCCAATCCCACAAGGCTGGGCGCTGGCGGTTACGGCACACCGCTCCCGAGGCATATGCTTCAGCTGGATACAGAGCGTGTCGGGCGCTCCCCCATTTCACTCGTGAATGGTGGCCCCTCCGGTACACTCGCAAGCTCTGGCGAGGTACTATCGCCGCTTCGCAGTCCTGGTGATGGTTCCGAACCTGTCCGTGTGTTCGGCCGGTATTTCCAGCATACAACCGGCACTCCCGGGGAGACGTCGAGGGATTCGTACGACAATTCCACCACACAGGAGTCCCCCGTGCCTCATTCGCCCGCGCATAGGGATGGTCCTGAGCGACAACCACGACAGCGATCTATGGTTCGGAATCCGCGACAGAAGTTCACCACTGAGGATGACGCTGATTCTGACTCAGATGCGTTGGAAATGCCCTTAAAACATAAATCGCGGTTCGGGTAACAACGCCATTTACCCCTTCGTCATCTCCCTTAGCCTCGGGTGGTGTTGAGCGCCTGGTTTCCGCCAAGCCAGTAGCCCCAACCCGCGGCACATCTCGCTTGCGTCATTCTGCACACCAACTTCTTGTCCGCATGTCCCGCTTATCATGTCCTTTACCTCTCACTCGCACACCCCTCCTGGCCACCTTTCCCATCACCAGGCTCCGATCCGCCCATGTTGTTCTCTGTTACTCCTGTGTTTCGATGTCGTCCCAGTCTGGTTTCCTTGTTCTGTTATAGAGTGTTCCTGTTTCGTCTACATGATCGCAATCTTTGTCTTTCCTCTCATTGACCGACTGGACTCTGTGTGCTGCTCTCCCGTGTGTTTGATTACCACCATTTATACTCCCCGGCTCATCATCTGCATCGATTTGCACCGATTAACCTCTATCCCACACCACACCTCCCCCAGTTGCCCACTAGTTAGACCGTCACGCACGCACACATTTTAGGTTTCTTCACTAACGGCGTGTCTCTGATAGGAGTTTCGGATGATTTGGTTTCCCTATCTCCATCTCTCTAATCCACTGCCATTTTCCTTTCATTGTTCCTGCAACTCACACTCTGTTCGATACTGCCTTATAGAGTACCAGTGCTGTACGCGCCTCGCACATCCTTCACTTTACAATGCATCTGTTGCCTCGCACCGGCATCCCGATACCTTTTTGCATATGTTTGATATCAATACCATCGTTTGTATGGGTTGTAGGCCTCATTTTTAGCCCAGTGCACCAAGACCGTGAGCTGCCACAGTAGTTTAGCCTACTCTGATGATATTAGAAGGCTACATCTTATCAGGGAACATATATGAGTCCCCGACCTGAATAATACCATTCTATATGCCTCAGAAGTCCTAGCGGCCTGTTCTCTCATGCTCACTAAACGCGATGCAAATTGTAGGCCAGGAAGCCGGCCATACCTGAAACATATTAGTCACAACTGCCATGTTCAGGACTTGCTCTAGGCGTCGCGACTGAGAGTAGCTCTCTAGGTTGCCGGCAGCTCGGCAGATGACCAAAAAGCTCTTTGATTGAGTCCTCGGCCTTCTTGCGTGTCATATCGATTGCGCCGATTCAACGTCTCCATTGCTCCAAAGAGCATATATTTAAGCTTTCAAAGAGCCTTTTCAGGGCTGTCGTGTGGAGGGAACATGTGCTTCCAAGAATTAATGTCCTTTGCACTGCCCATAGACAACTGAAGCGTTTTGCGTTTCATGTAACGGGTTGCTTCTCTTCGTGGCCGGCCACCGGACCTCTAGACAACAGCTGATGAAACTGCCATGGTTTGTGACGGGATATGAGCCTCGGATAGGCTTGAGTGGTATACTAAGAATAGCCACTGGATAGCCTTCGTCCAGCGAGTGTTGCTTCGTGGTGGGAAGGCCCTTCACTCTGGGGACGGTATTCATTTCGTCTTGGCTATGGTCCAATAAGTTCACATATGCCATTGGCTTATAGTCGATCCTTATTAAAGGAGCGGCATATCGCAAAAAATGACTTAGTGAAGCGGGTGCGTTGCTTCTCCAATAGCTTTATGAGTGCATTCGGTAATTAAAGTAAGATGTATTCAGGAACGCGGAACCTGTGGAGTAAAATGTAAACCGTAAGAGGTCCTTTTCAACGTGTTTGTAAGATGAATATATCGCCGCACCGGAGAGACAGACAAAAGGAGTCCCAAGAGATTAACTATGGTCAGTATGCATCTGGGTGGTGGTTCACTACTGAACCCCCTTCTCCCCAGGGTGACACGTTTGGTGAAAACAGGAATTCCACGACCATGGCGCTGGGCGAGAAAAATAACACATCTTCTGCTTCTAGAAAACATGTCAGAGTATGCGCCCAAGGAAAAGCTGTAAACCCTTACTCCCCGATCGTCTGAAACAAGTCTTGATATCATAATTCTGAGCAAATGGCAGAGATGGTATCCTGTAGCCTCTTGCCTACATCTGAAAGCGAAGGTGGACGGGGGTTCCCTTCGCCAATCTCCAGAGATGCCGATCCGAGTGCTCCAGTGACTATCGCGACTTCGATTGTCTCAAATGTTGCAAGGTAAAGCTTCTGAAGACTTTCTAACGACATTTTCAAGACTCCTAAATCTTGCGGCGGGTCCAAGGCATCGACAATGTCATCAAACAGTGGCACTGTGGCCTGGGAGAGACACGCTAGGCTATCGAGCTCGCTAATTGAGAGCGCAGTTTGAGGGTTCGGATTCAAGAATTGCTTATGCAGTCGCTTTCTTAAGGCTGACGTTAATTCTAGAACTCTCTGAACCTAGACGCAAGTCAGAAAATCGATGTAACAGGAGAGACATAGACACATGACCTTCTTCACAAGACTAACTTCATCCTCAGTAAGCTCTGGGGCAATTTCACCTAGCTCTCCATCAAGTTCATCCCATCCACTGCCGAGGGCAACATCATCAGAAGGTGACAACAGCTCTTCTACCTCCTTCAGCGCATCCTTTAAGGCATCCTGGTCATTTTTCCATATTTTAGCGACTGCCTCCCGATTGTCCATCGAGATGCCCCTGTGGCGATCGCATGCATCGTGAACTGACCCAGTGCGCTGAGAGGAGTCCGGATCCGCAAAATCATTTGCATATGCATTCAAAAGAACCTTCGTGGCTTGTAGGACTTCCTGAGTCGCCAGTCGCGCCTCATTTGAGAGCGAATTGCCAAATCGATTCCGATCGAAGGCGCCTGCACAGCCGGAGAGGTTCTGAATATGCTGAGACAATGTTTCCAGAATTGGAACTGCTGCGGCTGGTGTTGAAGGCTTTTTACCAAGCGCCATCCAAAGACGCGTGGTGTACGAGTGGATTAATGTCAAGATGTTCAAGAAATCCTTTCTTAAAACGGAAAATGTAGGCAGAGGTGCTTCCATGGCTGTTGGAGGGCCCTTCAGCGCGAGAAGCGCTGTGTCACAGGTCACCATCGTCTTCATGAGCGCGATGGACACTGAAAACCGTGTCAGACAGAAGCAGAAGGCGAAGCACACCACACACACTGCGATACGTCCGTCATCCAAACTATTAAGGGGAATGTGCTCTTACGAGATGGTGCAGCGAGCTCCAAGAGTATGAACATATGCACACGAACGTATGAGATAGGCTTCAATCTATGTGAAATACACCGTTTCTGATGATCCTAGATTCCACATTTCGCGGCAATCGACCAACCTCAGCTTCTAATACCGGTAGTATCAGGAATA
>Ga0307515_10015806_pt1 | contig 13881 bp, 14 predicted proteins | sample 17_EM_MG_FD_194513 | JGI IMG/M metagenome (GOLD analysis project Ga0307515, IMG submission 194513) | Populus trichocarpa ectomycorrhiza microbial communities from riparian zone in the Pacific Northwest, United States - 17_EM | ecosystem: Host-associated > Plants > Roots > Unclassified | place... | reverse complement strand
AGGAGGACTCTGTTGTATATATTGGTGATATGCTGGACCTAGAGGATGCTATGGAGCATGGAAAAGGGAGAGAAGGGGTTAGTAGTCAACCCCCAGTAGTGACTAGGTCAGGGAGAGTGGTTAAGACGGGTCAATTGGGTCAATAAATACCACCCGCGGGTGGTCGGTCTCCCAGTCATGGGCGGTCACCCGGTAAAATACGTTACTGCCTAACGAGCACCAAGAATATCGCATGACTACGCGACTAGCTAGCAATTGTCGAGAACGCGTTCAGACCCCAGTCACCTTACCAATTTGACGGTGACACGATGGCTCGAGATATGGACGGGCTCAGAATACTACCGGCATACAGGACAGCAATTCATTCTTCGCATTCGCATAAGGGGATTGGAATGAGATCTCATGTCTACAAGTGCACCCTAAATAGCCAAAGACTTGTTCAGCCACTAAAGGTAAAGAAGGCTCTGAAATATGGGATTTCAACTATCCGGCGAATCATAATGGTTCGAATTCAATCTACTCATACCGTCCCCATAACTAGCCCCCGTAATTACAATTGATCGAGCTCCTTCACCCAGTTATCCCCTTCCTTGAGTTTCTCAGGATCAAGGTCAGTGATGTTCTTAACCAGACCACTTGCTTGGAACTGCGCAGCGACTTCTCGAACCTATTTTCGTTGAACGGCGGTCAGCTTATAGGTTTCTAGTAGCGAGGATCTTGAATCTACTAACTAGGGCCCATGTGTGTGCTGCTTCGTCAAGCTCCTCAATGGCTCTTTTGCGCATTTCAACCTCTTCATCGATCATGTCGGCTTCCACATCTCCCATCTTCTCTTTCAGTTCCCCGCAGTTTGTTTGAATGTTGCTAAAGGCCCCTTACTAGAGTATTAGTGCCTATAATCTCACTGTTTTTCGGGGAAGTATCTAGGTGTTACTCACTTGCCATCTTGTCAACAGCTTTAATCGCATTACCGATGGTGTCGTCCACCGCGTTGACCATATCTTTAAGACCTGTCATTTGGGCTAATGAATTTGGCCTTGAATCAGCGAACCAGAGCACAGAGCGTTCATTAAAATGGACTTACCAATTGCTAGCTGAAGCTGCTGTTCCTCAGTTTCGAGCTGTTGCATCTTTTCCTTATGTATCCTATCGAGTTCTTCAAGCTTCTTTCTGCACTCTAGGGACTTGGTGGAATTACTTGCGTAGATAGCAGTGCCAACAATTGTACCGACTACGCCGCCAAGAAGCCCTATGATTTGTTAGATCGGCCTGAGGCTGGGTGGAATAAAACGTAGGACAAACATAATGCGGACATCGCTGTAGGTTTAGATTCTTTTTCCTTTTTGGCTTCTTCTTTTATGGCCTCGGCCCATTGTTCCGCCTCTACCCTAAGTTTCTGCAACATGCTGTTTGTATCTGGAGGGGCTGCATTCTCAAGACGGGTGTCAATCTCGTACACACGGGTTTTATCCCCCTCGGTTTTGGTTTTAAACTGCAAGTTCGGTTTCTCAGTCATCAACATCCAGTTGGTCTTGAGACCAGAAGGCCGGTTGATTCCTCTCGTACCTTTTGGAGATCGCCCTGGATCTCGGCGCATTTCTCTTCGGTCCCCTTCGCTTTCTTTCCGAGGCGGATGAGAAGGCTAGTAGCTACTTTCTGTGCACTGACGGCTTTTGGATCATTGAGATCTAAATCATCCTGGGCAAGAAGCTTCAGCTTCTCGGAGATATCTCGATAAAGGCCCGACGATTCTTTGGAAAAGTTTGCGATATAGCCTCCTATAAGCGCAGCGTAAGTTAATCAGGCCTAAAGGCAAATTGTGAAAATGTTGGACTAACCCAGACTGATCATCTTGCCCAATGTGTTTGACTTGAAGTCTACGCAATGTTCGTGAACCAGTGGAAGCTGAAGTTTCATCTCCTACAAGTAGCCCGATCAGTCCTCCAGGTTCAGTGGTTTAGGGAGTCAGTGCGTTTTTTTTCTCACCTCATAAACTCCCACGTCCGAAGGCATCATCTTCTTAAAATAAGTCTCGGAGAAAATGCTAGTGAAAATAGCGCCTGACGACGGCAACGCAAGGCCCGCCTCAAGATATTTCTGGAGGTCCATAAACTCGGTGGAGTTCAAAATGAAGGCTGCAACCTCCTTGTCCACTTCGTTCAGTCCATCATTAGGCACCTCGATGACGGTAATCAAGGCTTGTCCACTTTTGTTAAAGTTCAACACCATCGGTTTAGGAGCTGCTGGGACATCGGTCACGGGAAGAACAGCGACGGCAGCCATATCGAGAAAAGGTGAGAGCAGTAATAAAACAAGAATTCGAGGGTTCTTTGAAGCTGGAAGCTACTAGTAGCGACTTTTTTTAGAGAGGAATTTGCTGAAGGTAGTCGATCTAGGAAGCACGCGGGAGCTTTTTATATGTTCATCATTAGAAATCAATGGTGAAAGAACCGACAGGTTTAACAAAACTAGAATGCTCTTACAGAGCTCTTTCACGTAACTTGACTAGAGATATCAGCTGAGAACGGCGGCCCAGCAGCCACGACGCAATTACCGAAGATGTATATCTGGAGGAAAGGGTTAGTTTCATTGCAGTTGGGCTTGAAGGCGTCGGTTCGGTAGAGGGGTGAGAGGTCGTTGCTACTCCATGATGCACATGTTAGTGAATGTCTTGTACGTTGTCTTCAATAACGGACGTATATCCGGGTGTGAGCACCCTGGTTAACTCAGCATTCAGCTGGTGGTGGTTGCAGAAAACTGCCGGGAGGGGTTTAACTGTTGGCGCATGGAAGATCTAAAACTTTCAGTAGCTACCGAGCCATCATCTTCCAGATACTCGAATCGCAAGTACTTATCTCCACCAACTCTTCACCACGCTAGCTATAAAAGCTCGTCTTTCAGCTGGTGGTTGTTGCAGAAAACTGCCGGCAGGCGAAAGAACGCGAACAGGTGATGTCCCGCTACGTCGGTGACGACCTGACGACTTAGTTGATATTTCGGCGCAAACTTCGTCGATTCAGTCGACTTTTCTGACTAAATTCAATCCAGAACCCAGTTAATTGCAAGTTATCTGCAATCTTGAGCTGAGGTGAAAAGTTATCGACAATCTTGAGCTGAGGTGAAGCTAGAACCGACATTAGCGAGATATGCTACACGCTAGCTCCCTACTGTACATAGAGTACATGTAGCTAGAGTACATGTAGAAGTAGATTGATATGATAACCGCCAATAGTGTAATACCGTACGTACGCCACAATGCACACGCACGGGGGGTACAGGGGCCAGAGCGACAAAACCGCCATGACCTCGAACTCCGTTCCTAACTCCCAACTCCCACTCTTAAAAATCACAATTATCTACTTTACCACCTGCACAAGAAGAAATTAAGAAAGCTGTGAAGACAATCATAGCATGTTCCCAAGTATTTCCCTTGCCGATAGTTAAATCAGATAGAAGTATTTGAGTCGAGAATTCACGATCGATATCGACAAAGCTGTGGGTTACAGATATATACAAGCCATAAGCTTGAACTCCCAACTCCAATTCTCTTGTACAGTACCACACAATCCTGCATACCTTTCGGCTTCGTAAACAAATAGCGTGGTTGACAGGTAGTGTGCCTGCAAAGTAGGTGCTTTGTAGACTAGCTAAACTTTGAACCCTAATTTAACAGTACTCAGGTTCAAGGGGTTCTTTATGGTATTGCAGGTTATTTAGAGTTCTTTTTTCGATGGTTTGAATATTTTAAGTGCAATTTTCAGTATATACCACACCAAGTTCAACTTTTGTTCAGAAGGTGCTATATGACTATGGGTTCCAATTAGCAATATATCCCAATAGATGCCCCTCTATTTTTCGCCTAGAAATCGAAACTATTTTTGAACATCTGAAAGAGTTGTGGGTGGTGGCATGCAACCGAGTTAGCAGTTAGCAGTTGGGAGTTGAGTTCGAGGTTATGGCGGTTTGTGGCTCCGGGCCCCGTAACACGTGCGGGTCCGGAATAAAGTCGAGCGGCGCAACGGATTGCTTGTCTCCGATTTGCTCGGGTTCTCGCTTATTAACCACTCCACGTCGCCGTACGTACCTGAGCTGTGTGTAAACTAGTGGCGAACGTCACGCCCGAATAGCAAAACCGCACTCCGAAAAAACAGTGGCTGCATGGTCTCACGATCGTTGCCAGTTCTATCAAACGCACAGCTTGAGCTTTACATCAGACCACACTTACCTCCGTACGAGCCTTTTGGGGCACAAGATAATCTATGCAAGTATCTGCCGAAGTACTCATTCTCAGCTCCTTGGGGAGTCGCACACAGAAGGCCTACCGGCGACTGGCCATATAAGGCAAAAAAGGCGAGGAAAGGCTTTGGGATTTGTTCGGTTCTTCACTGCAGTACGTAAAACAACTCGCAAAATAACCACAGAGCTTAGAGCTCAAGACCTGCAGGCCAGATGCCTACTCAACTACACTAAACGCTAACTGCGGTGTCGAAATAGACTGGATTTAGCTGCGCTGAGACATTATCTGGTCGGGGAAACTGCAGTCTGCCACTCTATACACGTACTAGACGCATGTTCAGCGGTCTTCGTCCCTTTTTCCAGCTTCGCAGTCGCAGTATCAAATAAAACCTCCTCCTCGCTCCTCTGCTGTTCGGTATCATAGTTGCCAACGCTGAACCGAACGAAGTCTCATCGCTTTTGTATTGAATTCCTATCTGCTACTTATCCATTACTTTGACGATGACGCTACCTATCAAAACCGCGTATGAGACTATGCTCAGGACTCTGTCTCCTCAGGAGCGTCCAATGGTGACAGATATATTGGGATTCGACGACTACCTGGAGCGCATAGCTACGGTAGGCTTAGCCATTATCTTAATTTTCCATCTCTCTTTTGTGTCAGCACTAATTAATTCATCTAGGCCTGGAGGCGTGCGCCAATCCTCAACCTCGCCGATGACATCGCCAGTATTGTCGACTCGGCGAAAAAAGGTGCGGTGAAGAAAGGTGATTGTCACTTGCGGCGAATCAAGCTCTACTGCGACACATTGGTCATTCCACCCGGATATGAAATCGCATTGACCGAAAAATCTGGGGTGATTATCAACATCTACGCCCGAAGCGTTCATTATGACAGCTCTGCCGATGTAGCCTTTGAGATGAAGCTGACGCCCGGTGCCGAGATTGCCTTCTACACGAACTCTCTTCCTAAAGGATTCAAAGCCCGTCTCAATACTGTGGGTGGTGAGAGTATCGTGCAGGATCTTTTCATCGAGGATGACAAATTCGGCGTTGCTGCAACATACGACCCCAAAGAACAGAAAACACCTAAAATAGTTCAGCGAGGCTTTCCTTCGGTCGAGATGGATTATATTGATTATCTGGCGAGATTGAACCCTGATGGGACGTTGACCAAGAGCGACGTGGTAATCAATGAGTAAGAACTGCCTTGAGTTTCGGCACAAGACACTAAAGAACGGGTCTACAGAAACCTTCCTCGTCTGCTGTACTTCCAGTTTCTAGTAGCAACCTCGTATCTCCACTACGATGCAGATTTCGCTCTCGAATTGCTGCGATATATCTGGACCGCTACACGTCGCTCTAAGAAAACTGCAGAGTTTAATCTACAAGTCTCAGCACTTCTAAGCAGCACGCGTAAGCTATCACCTAGAATTTCTTTACGGGTCCAAAGGCTGATATATTGCAGTTGCCCAGGTCACCAAGACCGTATCATATGTTCCAACAGTCAATGTGCATTCTAGCAAAAAAGTCCTCCAGGCGCGACTGTTGGCCGCCAAATCGTTCGAAGATAGATTTTATGACTTCCTCAGCCAAAGCAAGCAGGCTGAACATGTTTCATCTTCCGCGCTCATCATGTTTGAGTCAAGTCAAGATGCGCTCTCTGAATATCGGTTTCTTCAAAACCAAGCACAGAAGCAGTACGAAACCGCGGATGCTGTGTACGCGCAAGCAAGCGACGCTTTCCGAAAAAGGCAAGAAGAACTTACAAAAGCAAGCTCCCTGTTCCAAGAGGGAGTTGAGGAATGGAAGCTTGGCCAAGAGAAGCAAGCGGTGAAAGAAATTCTTTTCGCTATCTTCGAGGTTGGCGCAGCCATTGGGGCAACCGTCCTCACTGCCGGTCGTGAGTGATGCGCTCTAAACTTTGATATTATATTGTGCAGGCGTAGCTGACAACTGCGCGCGTCAACGCAGTCGCCGCTCCTGCAGCCATAGGAGCAGTCTCGAGTGCTGTCAATTCAGTTTGACTCCCTCCCATTCCATTTTCAGAACTAGAAACTTACAACTTACAAGGCTTCAAAGATTGCGAAATTGTGGGCAACGTTGAAGAGGGTTTTTGATAAAGTCAAAGAAATCTATGAGAAGATAAAGCCTGCCCTTGAAAAGCTGAAGGTTTTGGCCGATGCGATCAAGTCGTTGGTTGTAGCACTTAAGCACGCGGACGCTATGGCTGAGATGCCAGGCAAGATGATACCTGGTATTCCATCCCGGGAGGGATTCTCCGAATTATGTTGCTAATGTTTATAACAGCATCGAGCTCTGATGGAATTAACGGCAGTGCTGAATGGTAATCCAACCTAAAAAAATTGCTCGTGGTCGACATATATAGGCTAATCGCATTTAAAGGGACGAATTTGCGGTGGAAGTTGACTTAATGTTCGAAACAGTGAGCATATCTTCTAATATATCTAGACTTATATACTGACTTGATACAGCTCGAAGAATACGGCAAGTTTATTCATTGTCGTGTACTATATAAGTTCTGACCCGATTAAAGACATCAAAGGGAAAAACGAATATAAGAAAGCCCTCAAATTCCTTCCGATTCGAGGGAAAGCATTTTTGCAAGCTCAGAGGGCTTTAATCACCACCGGCGAGAAACTTGTCACTGCTACTCTAAAGTGTCGTCTCCAGGAACGCCAGGAAGTGCGAGTCCGAGGAGCAGTCGAGAATATCGGCACGGATGTGGTACTCTTGGATATTTTCAAGCGTGCCATGTTCGACCGCCTCCTTGCAGTCCGAGCCATGGTCTTCTTGGACTTCTGGTCCTATACAGCGGCCTACATGTACCACTCGCTAGCGCTATCGTCTCCTGTGGCCCTTTCGGCTACCAAGCCGATCTTCGACTACGCTGACGACGCCGCCCGACTTCAAGGTGCAATGGGATCATTCGCCGCCAGCGTCAAAGTACAGCGAAAGCTCTTCAGACTCCAGACTCTCGCCGGATTTTCAAACCCTGCTCAATTGCGGAGTCAACTCGAAAATAACGGATCACTGAAGTTCACTGTGGACTGGAACAGTGATTTGTTCAGGCAGTTTTGCAGGGTGAGATTGCAGAAGATGCGGTACGTGCACCCGATTCGTATGCAAATTATGGATAGCCACGGAACGCATTCTAAAATAACTCAGCTGTTACCTTGAAGGGGTCAAGCCAAAGTCCGAGGTGAATGGAGAGACCTTGCAACTGATCCTTCGAACTGGTACCCAGTTCACCGATCGAGACTTGCCGCACACCATCCAACTCGGTTCAGGGGTCGACGATATCGATGCTGATGAGACTTTTGATACACCACGTAGCATGATCAATACAGTCGGCAAGCCACGCGCCTTTGTAAGTGGCAGCCGGTATCTGCTTTTCGAGCACGATCCTAAAACTGGGGAAATCCTTTGTGACGGTGAATTCAGCCAGGAGGAAAACTACACAAGACTCACCCCATTCACTGAATGGAAGATTGAGCTTGGAAAAGATGGTATTAAGCTGGAGGACCTGGACCTGGAGGGGTTTTCGGCCGTACGCTTGGAGCTGTGGTGTGATGTTACGCTCACGAAGACAGTGGAATAAGAATACAGTCGGTATAAAAGGATTATTGTAGATTCTATGTATCGTATACTCTAAGTTCTTTCATGACGAGTCTATAGTGAATTTACTTGTTTTGGCGGCCACATGCCAACGTGGCGAAGTTGGATATTGATTTGTTGACTAAAGGTTAGCGAGCTCTCGAAATAAGAGGATTTAGCTTTGCCATCGAGCATCTTGTGCTCTCCAACTACTCTCCCCCACTTCACTGTCCCTCACTTTGTTCTACCTAGACAACTCAGCTAAACCAATACTCCATCCATTTTATGCACTGCCCGGATGGCGTCTACAATAGCCTCCCTCTATATCTACATCGTCTCGGCTGCACGTTCCTTTTCCAACACTGACGGAGTGCCTGGATTGAAAACCTCTGAGGAGTTCTTCGCTAGAGGTATATCATAGATACATAGCGGCACTTGCTACGAATCGTGGTAAGAGATCTTAAAAGGTGGGCTTAATGCTTTCTTGTTACCTTATTGAAAATTACGTTGCATATATATGTTCCGACCCCGTTGTCAAGTAAATTACTTTGTCAAAGAAACCTGCCCACTTACCAAGGGGGCCGTCTCTTAGCCAAGAGTCCGCTTTGTGACTGGGTTAACCTGTTTCCAAAATAACAGGTTCCGGTTACCAAGTAGTGGACTTGGTGACTGGGTTGACTAGTTATAAGTGAGTGGCCATAATTCAAGCCATAATACTTATTACTCTAGCCAGAACTCACCTTATAATCCATGTTGGAAATATTCTCAACCCACAGCCAGTAACTCGGTAGCCCATGAATACATGGAGAAAAAGCGAAACGGGAGATACAGAGCGGCCAAATAGTTCGGATGTTTGTCAATTTTCACCGAACATCAACTTTGTGTGACCCCCAGTATAGCACCATGCTAGCATCCCAAAGCGATTAAGCCAGCCATCTGTCACCGCCAAACTGCAAACTGCAGGACCGCTTAAGAACTCTGGAGTTCGCTCATTGATCGGAGTGAATAGGGTATCTAATAGTCTAGAGTACTAGAAGTATTAGGCTCGTACAGAGAATGTGAGAATGTACTGAGAAAGCAGAGAGCTACTCATTAAACACTTAGCAAGTTCCAAAGTTTTCACTTGTTACATTATAACTAGGTCAACCCAAGCGGTAGCCCCGTCATTAAGCGCTCTACTTTACCACTGGACCGGGCCTACTTGCCAAATAAGTCGACCCAGCTGGAAAGTGTGCCTTTTGATATGTGGGCCGGCCTCTTGACAAAGTAATTTACTTGACAATGGGGTCGGAACTTATATATAGACCTGACTCAAGCTAACTGTAAGCGGGGCTGATGGTAAGGCACAAGACAGACTTCTCTCTCGTATATAGCTCGAGTCTTTCTCCTTATCTCTTATCTGTATCTAAGTCTATTCCCCATATTGCAAAAGTTCATGTTACGAAGGGCAGAACCGTGTACGTGTATAGACTATGGTACAGAGAAGAGAGAAGGAGAGAAGGAGAAAGACTCGAAATACATAGGACAAGAGACTGGCGACTGTTACGCGGCCTTTTGCCACCAGCGGATATGCAACAGTTTATCAGGGAGGAACCAACATAGCCGGTAGGCAACCCATTCACAAAGATTCGCCACCGGTAAAGCGTACGGTTAGTGTACTCAATACTCTCATAACAAAATTACGTCAGGCTCACTTCAATAACTCAGAAGGGGCCTTTTCCGCGACATAACTTAGCGGTGTAGGCCTGCGGGGAATCGCTCACTCTCAACCATCCCAGATTGATACTAACGAGTATCTGTCTACCAATGATAGCCGAAAGTTAGTACTGATAATAACTACATACACTGACGAACGTTCACTCCCGCTACGCTCCTCCCCTGGCTTCCCCGCTGCCAAGGGGAGTCACAGAACTGGTTTTCGCCGACTCAGAAAATTCCGCAATATAACACAAAACTGACGATGAGAATGGACCGCCGAGAGTAACACTTTTGCGCTACTAGCCAATCTGCCGGTGTCGCTGAAGGGAGGTGGGTACTTCCACCAGGAATGCCAAACTGCAGTCCTGTCACACTGCCACTCTGACGATATCTATGACCTCCGGGGCAGAAATAAGCACACGTCGACCGAAAACGACGCCTGACCAGTTGAACTGATGTTTCAAAGTGGCCATGAATGTTCAAACGAACACCCAAGTCATCGTGAGAGGTCCGGTGCTCATCAGCGGTTAGTGGTATTACAAAGGACGCGATAGGTCCGGCAATCGCAGACCGCTCCTTGTGCGGCTTTTGGCGTGCTGCATCTATGTTGATAACCAACCCTGGGAGTGCGGCGGATGCGATTATACTGTAGAAATAGATCGAAGAGCGGAGACGAAGCCCTCAACGAACAACCAAATATCCTCATCTAGAAGTAACCGGTTCGGTGAGTACCACACCGTAAGTCCTCTTTGATGCAATTGGTGAATCTGAGATTGGGGAGATCGATTAGATTGGCGACCGATCGGTTGGGCCGAATTGGAACAGTTATGACGTCGGCGGCTAGCCATGGCTGTTCTTACAAGGCCTCGCCCTGATCTCTCACCCGCATCCGTACACACCCTCCCCCCCAAAACATACCGCCGTCCCACCATGGCTTCCACTGAAGGGCAATGAGCTCTACAACAAAGGGCAATTCTCTGAAGGTCAAATTCTGCTCCAATTCCACAATCCGACTATCCCTTACGCTTTAAATTTGTAGCTATCGAAAAGTATCTTGAGTTGATTATGTTGGATGCCGGCGATCCCGCTCCCCTAAGAACGTTGTCAAGCGCCAAATACGAAATCGGAGACTATGAAGGATGTATCACTGCTATTCACGATGCCCTTCCGCTTGAGAACGATGCAACAAAGCGAAATGCCTTGACGGTCCGGAAGGCAAAGTGCTATTTTAATCTCAATCGGTTGGATGAAGCAGGGCAAACGTTAAAAGGCCACGAGGACGACAGAGATGCGAAGATTATTCTATCGGCTATCGACAACTCCCGCCAGATAACAGAGCAGGATAAGAAAAAGGCCCTGGAGGATATTCTTCAGATTCCTATTTATCGACCGAATCTGTAAGTTCGGCGGTGTTGGTGGTGACCGGGAAAGCTGACAACCACCAGCAACCCAGGAGTTAGCGAATACTTTCCACGTGGACACGACTCTCCGTCTGCTGGAATTACCTGCAAGGGCCTTGTCAAACGAGCGATGGAGAACACGCCTCAGCCCTTAGATATATCCTTCTTCTATGGCGGCGTGGGAGACTGTCGACATTTTTACCAACAGCTTCAGCATATCTACGCCTACAACAAAGACTGGCGAGAGAAGCAACAGACACCGCCTGCCGACAAGTTCTCCTTTACTCTACAGGATTGGAAGCCGCACGTCATGGCGCGGAATATCATTCTCTTTCACATGTTGCATGACATCTCCCTTATCCCCGAGCGGATCGAGGGCCAAGAAGCGAGGAAGAAGGAGCAGATTTCCATTCTGACAGCCATATGGTACGTCTTTGACCGTGACATCATGCCAGCTTATGTTTTCTCTCATCTCAACGCGACGATGCAAACTCTACTGAACTCAGGCGAGAATTTTGACCTCCCTTGGCTGCGATGCGATACGAACACGGCCACTGCAGTTCGTGCGGTGTTGAAATACTGGCTTAATCATACGGAGAAGCTTACCCAAAGATTTGATGTTCGCTATGCCCAGACGGTTTTGCAATGGGAAAAGCAGTCGAGACTTCTCGACGAGGGGATATTGAAAGTCTTCAAGCTCAAAGCAGAGTGGATGATCTTCTCATTTAGCAAAATGATGTTTCCACCTGCCCAGCTGATGAAGGATGAGGAGCCGGAATTGCTTGCACTGCTTCAAGACAGGGCGGAACCTGTAGCGAAGAAAAAGGCTTCGCTTACAGAGTACGCCCGAAAGAATTGGAAGGTAAATGTAACCCTCTTTCAGGAGCCGGAGTGGTACTCGGAATGGTTGGTTATCTTCCATCCATATGGGCAATTGTGGATTTCCTAATATTTATGCAGGGAAAACGATTGGAACGACTCTATTGATCCATTAGAAACTGTCTGGAGATTCTGGAATGGATATACTGAGTACAACGTCATGGAGCTAATAGAAATAAAGTCAACGGAGGATCCACCAAGTCTCATCGAGCTGTGTATGCCAATTATGCGATCCTGTGCCGATGCACTATCTCAACTTGACATCACTGTGGAGTTTCACATCGATGAGGTCAATCATCAACTCGACTGCATCCGCTACGATGCAGGCGAGCGCAGTCGTTGCGGCATGCCAAAGGCATACGACACAATCTTTCTCAGCAATATTCCGTGGGCTTCCTGTGTCATCACTCTACATATCCAGCTAACCGGTGCAGAGACTACACCGGCGGTCACCTCTCCACCACTCTTCATGCGCTTCCATTGCTCAAGCCTTCGGGATTCACGCGGACCAATATTCTTGTCAACCCTATGTGTTTCCCTGAAGGTCTCACACGCACTCTCGCTGAATATCTCTGTCTACCTAGTCTTGATACCGCAGAGGACTTCCTCGGGCTCATCCGCTTGACCTCCCAACAAGACATCGACTACGAAGATCCCATCGAGCATGGCGAAAGTGAAGATAAGCCCTGGGAGCTTTTGACAGCTGCATACCGCTGGTCGCTTTCAGTTCCCCCCACTCTCCCGCCAAAACCAGCTTTTACACGCTGGCTGACTACCATGTTCTTCAAACTCGCATTTCCGGTTTCTCGGCAGATTCACGATGCCGCGTATCGCATCAACCAACCCCTTACACTTCTCACATTCTTCCGCTTATGCTCTTTCCTCGTCGAAACCAGAGGAATTCCCCCGCATTGGATCGCTACCCTCATCGACTCCCTCCTCACCGGCTCCATCACCACCGCCGCCAAACCCCCTACCAACGCCCCAATCCGAATGTTAGAGGTACAATATGTCACCAACTTCGCGAGGGCGGAAAATAAAACCTACAACATCTCAATACTGCTCCCCGAAATCCGCGCCCTGTTGATCCGCCACCGACCAATCCTTCCTTTTAGAATCACTACCCCACTCCCCCCACGTGAAGAAGTCGCAACCTTCGCTATGAAAATGAATGTCGCAGATCGAACTGTCGGCCCTATTAACTCTCTCCTAGCTCTAGCCTTTACCGGCCCGGGAGTATCACCACAGCAGCTGTGGAGGCAATTTATTGGCGGAAACACGGTAGAAATGAAAGGATACATTGTGGGGAGCTTTGAGTGGGTGTTGGATGAAGGTGTGACGCTTATGGGGATGAGCGGAACGGCGAGATGGTGCATGGAAACGAAGGTGGTGGAGGAGATGAAGGGGCCCGGGTGGAATGCATGGGTTCTTAGGACGGATAAATGGACGGGAGTGAGTAGGGGAGAGAGTTTGAGCCAGGTTGTGGAGGTTGGGATTGGCAGTGGATAGTTGGACTGTCATGAGAGTATATGACGTATACGTATAACAAGCAGCAAAATAAAATATGGCGCTATGTTTGTTAGACTACCGAGAGATATGATGTGACACTCTAGCCCGGTGCGCGATTTGCCGCCCCTTCTTGGTTTTGCTACATGCTTGACTGGGAAAATGTCACATACATGGCCAAAAAAGGCCACCGCGTATCCTACACGCTCATGGAGAGCGGATTGTTGCAGCTTTTCATCAGCTGGCGGTGAGTTTTCATTGTGTTACGATATGGAAGGGTGCGTGTATTCTATGATACAGAGAAGAGAGAAGGTGAGAAGGTGAGAAGGTGAGAAAGGAGAAGACTAAATATTATCCATATAAGGACACGACATGTGTCTTTTCGATTCTGATTGGTCGTAATTCTGTGGCTGAGTGGCTGATTGTGGCAAGTACCTACCACTTAAACTCAGATCCCAAATGACCTGCCCTTTTAATTCTATGAGTTTGGCTCTGATTACAAAGTGTCCTATACAAAATATGTGTATAACTATGTCCTCTCACC